>Ga0209172_10001987_pt1 | contig 39077 bp, 32 predicted proteins | sample LarsenN4metaG_FD_184113 | JGI IMG/M metagenome (GOLD analysis project Ga0209172, IMG submission 184113) | Hot spring sediment bacterial and archeal communities from British Columbia, Canada, to study Microbial Dark Matter (Phase II) - Larsen... ... | reverse complement strand
GTGGGCGGCGATGCCGGCGAACAGCGCGCGCGCCCGAGCGCCGCTGAAATAGGCGCGCGCAAAGCTCGCCGCCGGGCGCAGCGCACGGACGCCGAAGCGCGCCAGCAAGAACGGAGAGCGCGGCAGCCGCGGCGGTCCCAGCAAGTCAGCGGCGAGTTCCTCCCACCGGCCGGCAAAATATTGCATCAGGCGGCTGTAAGCTCGCTCGTCCGCGCCGAGTTGGCGCGCTGTCGCGCCGACGGATCGCTCGATCGTCACCGCGCTGCCGTCGTCAAACGGATGAGCGAGAGGCGCCGGCGAGTGGATCCACTCAAGTCCGTGTTTTTCAAGCGGCAGACGGCGCAGAAAAGGCGAGCCGAGGACGAGCGGATAGACCGCCGAACAGACGTCGTGAATATAACCCGGCAGAGTCAGCTCCGCCGAACGCACTCCGCCGCCGATGCTAGCCGCCGCCTCATAAACCACCACCGAGCGGTGCGCCAGCGCCAAAGTGATGGCGGCGGCAAGCCCGTTGGGTCCGGCGCCGATCACCACCGCATCCACTGAATCATGCTGCCCCATGCCCATCCACTTCGCGCATCCGGTTTACCAAAAAGGTCGATTTCACAAGCAGAGATGGTCGCCTCGCGCGCGCATCCAAGCGGCGGATTTTTTTCGTGAACCTGGCACGGCCGTTGCTCGTCCAATCTACAGCAGGAGGAGGATCGAAAGTCATGCTCGATGCGAAAAAGTCTAGCGCGACGGCGGCAGTGTTCTTGGCGGCGCTTCTGTCGTTCAGCGCGGCAGTAAACGGGCAAACCGCACGGCAGTCGTCCCTAGCCGCGCTGCCGGATTTTACCACTCTGTCTGAAAAACTGGCCCCCGTGGTCGTTAATATATCCGTCACTACGGCGGTTTCCCCCCAATCGCCCCCGGGGAGTCCGCGCCGCGCCCCGGCTCCTGGCCAGGATCCTTTCGGCGACGATCCCTTCGGTGATTTCTGGCGGCGTTTCTTCGGTGATCCGTTCGGCATGCCGGAGGGGCCGCGGCAGGGACTCGGTTCCGGCTTCGTCATGGATCCTAAAGGGTTAGTCCTCACCAATAATCATGTCGTCGAGCGGGCTGAGAAAATAACCGTCCGCTTCGCCGACGACCGCGAATACAGCGCGAAGGTCCTCGGCCGCGATCCCCGCACCGATATCGCCGTCATACAGATTACCGAGGGTAAAGGCAATTTCCCGGTCGCGCCGCTGGGCGATTCGGACAAGCTTCGCGTCGGCGAGTGGGTCGTGGCCATGGGCAGTCCCTTCGGCCTCGATAACACGCTGACGGTAGGCGTTGTGAGCGCCAAAGGACGGCGCATCGGCGCCGGACCTTACGACAATTTCATCCAGACCGATGCGTCGATCAATCCCGGCAACTCGGGCGGTCCGCTGGTCAATCTGCGCGGCGAAGTCATCGGCGTGAACACGGCGATTTTCAGCCGCAGCGGCGGCAATCTTGGTATCGGTTTCGCCATACCCATCGATTTGGTGAAGGAGATCCTTCCCGAGTTGATCAAGACCGGCAAGGTGACGCGCGGCTGGCTCGGCGTGAGCATCCAGCGCGTGACACCAGATATCGCTCAAAGCCTCGGCTTGAAAGAATCGCGCGGCGCTTTGGTAGCGAGCGTAATGGAAAACAGCCCGGCTTCCCAAGCCGGCATACGGGTCGGCGATGTCATCGTCGAGTATAACGGCAAACCGGTACAGAGTTCGGATCAATTGCCGATCCTGGTGGCGCGAACACCGGTCGGACAAACCGTCCAGACGGTGGTCTTAAGAGACAAGCAAAGAGTGCCCGTGAACATCAAAATCGCCGAATTGAAAGAAGAGGAGGTGGTCGCCTCGGGGCCGGCGAAGCCCGGGCGGCTCGGACTCACGGTGCAGGACCTCACGCCGCAGGTTGCCGAGAGCCTGGGTATCGAAAGCAGCGGCGGCGTGGTCGTAACCGCGGTGCAGCCGCAAAGCGCCGCCGCTCAGGCTGGCGTGCGCCGCGGCGACGTCATTTTGGAAGTCAATCGAAAACGTATCGCCAGCGCGAGCGGAGCGAATTTGAGGCCGCCGCGCGCCAGCTCAAAACCGGCGAGAGCGTCCTTTTCCTGCTGCGCCGCGGCAACAATAACCTATTCCTCGCGCTTAAAGCGCCTGGTGCGGGCCCAGGCTAACAGCGTCCTTGATCAAAGGGGCGCCTTCGGCTGCTCGCTTGCAGCGGTCATTTTTCTGGCCGGCGGCGAGCAGCCGAGCGATTCCAACTTCTCTAGCGAGGTGGAGACATGACGACGTTGATTTTTGCCGCAGCGTTGTTTACAGCCGCCCTCGGCGCCATTCCCGCGCAAATGGAAGAAGCGCGTATTCCGGGGGCCCTTGAATTCGGTCAAGCGGGCGCCGGCGCGGCCAAAGACGTTGTGCTGATGCCGGAGAGCGTCGGCGTGAACGAAGATTTTCAGGTCACGATAGTGACCTTCGGCAATGGTTGTGATCGGCCCGGCGATACGGCTGTCATCATGACCATGGCTGGCGCGGCCATCATGGTTTATGATCTCACGACCGCGGTCGACCCGGGGGTCATGTGCACCGCCGTGATCAAACGCTTGTCTCACACCGCCACGATGCGCTTCACCAGACCCGGCAGGGCGCTGGTGCAGATCTGGGGCCGGCGCGTCGCGCCGGACACGCCGCCCCTCGGCACACCGATCGTGCTGGAAAGATCCATCACCGTCAGGTGATCAGGCTATGAGTGACGAGTGGTGAGTGAGGACAGCTCGCCCGCGTCTTTCTCGCCACGCGCCACTCGAATTTTCTACAGCAAAAATGCCCAGGCCAGGTATCCCATCGCAGCCGAGCCGATCACGCCGGCCGGACTGGCGATGACTTTCCAGGCCAAAATCAGCGGCACGGCCTTTTTGATCGTATTGAAGGGCAGGAGTTTTTCCATGCCCCAGCGCGCGATCAGGTAACGATCGGAGCCCAAAACCCCGACAGCAATGGGATCTTTCTGGACCTCGTGTTTGCGCCAGATTTCCACTTGATCGAAATATTGCGTCGCCTTTTGAATCTCACCGGTTAACGAGTACGGCACGCCGTAAGAAAAATACAACGCTTCTTTGGTTCGCGCAGTGGTTCCGTCGATCGTCGCAGAACGAAAGGGCAAGAATAGCTTCCAGGCGCGCCAATCTTCTTGAGATAGTTTCGGATAAGGTATGGCGGGTACGGCGTCGCCCCCAGCCATAAGCGACTCATTGAGGCGGTAATTCTCAACAAACATAAATGCACCTCCTTCTGGTTTTGCGCGTTCGCGCGGCCGATCCTTTCGTTCGCGCGCTCGTCACGCGAGCGACCTTGAGCGTGTCACAAAAAACAGCAATTGCTATTCCAGACATGCGACAACGAGGCTCGCTTGCCGAGGCGTCTATAAACGCCGGCCGGTGCGAACTTAGTGCGCGCTCGGTCCCGTTCCGAGTGTCCCAGTTTCGAGAAAGTCGCGCCGGAAATAATCCCGCAAACGAGACAAAACCGATAAATTCTGCCTCCCAGCGCTGGCATAGATACTGCTCAAATACCTCTGTGTGAATCCTTCCGGTCTCTTGACTCGACCCTCCAGTCCGGTCAGATCTCCCTCTGTCCTTGTTCGTTGCTCAAGGGTGGAGCTATTTAGGTGTTTGCCACTGCGTCGCGCTGCAATTCGAGCGATTGCTAGTTCGCGTGCGTGAATGGCCCTCCCACGGCATGAATCGATGCAACCGTGCCGGCAGTCCGTTGGGCCAAGGAGGTGACGCGTATGCGCGACTGTATTTAGGTAATTGAGCCTGACGAGTCGGAAAATCGGAACAACCCTAACGTAAGCGAGGCAAGAAAAAATGGACAACAAGATCTATGTCGGTGGCTTTCCTTATTCCACCACCGAAAAACAGTTGGAAGAATTGTTCTCGGCCTATGGCAGCGTGCAATCGGCGCGCGTGATTATCGACAAATTCAGCGGCCGGTCCAAAGGTTTCGGCTTCATCGAAATGTCTTCGAGCGCCGAGGCCGAATCGGCGATTCGAGCTCTCGACGGCAAAGAATTCGACGGGCGACGCCTGACCGTCAACCAGGCGCGTCCGCGCGAGCGGCGCCCGCCGTTCGAGGACCGCCGCGAAGCGATGGGCGGTTCCGAGCGGCGCCGCTGGTAGCGGCACCCCCCATCGCGGGACCGCCTGCGACGGCGGTCTGCGCAACACCCAAGAACGCAGAGGGCGCAAAGAAGAAAACGCTTGGCGCCCTTTGCGGGCTCGGGCCTTTTCGACAAGCAATGAAAAGCGCCGGCCGTTGTCGGATCGGAACCTCGGGTTATGTCTACCGCCATTGGAAGGAGATTTTTTATCCGCCGGGCCTGCCGGTGCGCGATTGGCTCGACTGGTATGCGCGGCAATTCGATACCGTAGAGCTTAACAATTCTTTTTATCGCCTGCCCTCGGCGGACGCCTTCGAGGCGTGGCGCCGCCGCGTTCCCGCCGATTTCCTCTTCGCCGTGAAGTTTAGCCGCTACGGCTCCCATCTGATGCGGCTCAAAAACCCGCGCGATACGATCCGGCGCTTCGACGCCAATGCGAGCCACCTGCGGCGCAATCTCGGTCCTGTTCTGGTCCAATTGCCCCCCAATTGGAACGTCAACTGCGGACGCTTGGAAGAATTCCTAGCCAGGGTGCCGAGGCGTCAAAAATGGTCGGTCGAATTTCGCGATCCGCGCTGGTTACGCCCGGAGGTGTACCATATTTTGCGCCGCCATCGGGTGGCGCTCTGCATCCATGACAAGATCGCCGATCACCCGCGCGAGATCACTGCCCCCTGGACGTACCTGCGCTTTCATGGCGCTCAACAGGAGGGCGGCAATTATAGCCCGGCTCAACTCCAAAGCTACGCGCGCGAAATCACCGGCTTTGTCCAATCAGGTTTGGATGTCTACGCCTATTTCAACAACGATTGGCACGGCTTTGCGATCGCCAATGCGCAGGCCCTGAGAGCTGTCCTCGGCATCGATGCGGCACAGCCGCGAGGGCTGCGATCGGCTTAAGAAACCTCCGGCCGCCGCTGTCTTCCGAGCGAGCGTTGGGCGGCGCCGCGCTCACGCCGCGTTTGAAACTCCCGCTTGCGATGCATCGGCGAGAGCGGCGTAAATGCCTTTCGTTCGAAGCAATTCTTGATGCGTACCGGTCTCTTGGATGCGGCCTTCGGCGAGCACGCAAATGACGTCGCAATCTTTGATGGTATTGATTCGGTGGCTCACTAAGATCACCGTGTACTTGCCGCGCAAACCGCCAAGAGTTCGGCGCAGTTCGGCCTCGTGGTGCGCATCCTGCGCGCTGGTCGGCTCATCGAGCACCAGGATCGGCGCTTGGGTCAGCAGCGCGCGCGCGATGGCGATGCGTTGGCGTTGGCCGCCCGAGAGATTAACCCCGCCTTCGCTCAGTTTAGTCCGGTAGCCGTCGGGCAGCCGCTCGATGAACTCGGCCGCGCCGGCAAGTGCCGCTGCTGAGCGAATCTCCTTTTCGTTGGCCAACGGGCGGCCGTAGGCAATGTTTTCCGAAACGTCTGCCGGCAGGATGGCGGAGTCCTGCAGCGCCAGCGCGATGTGTTTGCGCAGATCCTTGAGCCGAATCGACCGGATGTCCTGCCCGTCGAGCAGGATGCGGCCCGCGCTCGGGTCATAAAAGCGCGGCAGCAGGTTTAACAACGTGCTCTTGCCGACGCCGCTCGCGCCGACGAAACCGATCACCGTGCCGTGCGGAATATCGACCGAGATCTCTTTCAGAACGGTTGTTCCGGCCGGGTATTGAAAGCTGACTTGCTCGAGGGTCAGCCGCCGCGGGCCGACCGGCAGGTGTTTCGCGCGCGCGACGTCACAGACGCGCGGCGACTGATCGAGCACTTCGAACACCCGTTTTGCGCTGGAAAGACCGGACTGCAAATGAAACTGAGCACCGGTCAACTGGCAAAGCGGGTCATACATCATGCCCAGATAAGTCATGAAAATCATGAGATCGCCCGGAGTGAGGCGCTGCTGCTGAACCAGATAACCGCCGTAACCGAGTATCAGCGCGCCGCCGCCCGCGAGAATGATGCCGACAGCCAGGCCGTATCCCGCTTCTTCCTTATGGATGCCGAGCCATGAGCCCACGCATGTCTTGGCCGCCGAGCCGAAGCGGCCGTACTCTTCGTCTTCTCGACCGTACGCTTGAGTTAAACCGATCGCCGTCAGGGCGCGATGGGCGAAACTCAAAAACGCGCTATCCGCCTGCTTCGCATCGGCTGTCCGCCGTTGCAGCGTCCGGCCAAAACGGAAGTTGGCCCACACCAATGGCGGCACGACTAACAAAGCGATGGCGCTGAGCACGAGACTGCGCGGCAACAGCAACGCCACGAGCACGATCAGCCGGACGGTGGCGAACGCCACTGCGATCAAGACGCCCAATACCGCCTGGCAGCCAAACGTGTCTGTGGTCAGGCGAAACACGGTATCGCCAAGCGGGCGCGAACAATGAAAATCGAGATGCATCGCCTGAAGCCAGCGAAACAACTCCTCGCGCATACGCAATACCGCCGCGTAGTTGATGCGCGCTTGCAGTATTTTTTGCCGCATGAACAGAAGTTGCTGTGTTAAGCCGAGAAAAAGCGCGGCGGCGCCAAGCCCGAAGGTTTGAGCCGCGCCGCTTTGCGGCAGCCAGGCCGTGAATATTCGCTGGATCCAGCCGTGCGGCGCAGCGGGGGCGACAACCGAGTCCACCAAAACCGCCAGCGGCCAGGCCTGCAGAATCCCGGCCAGCATAGAAAGCCCCATCAGCGAAAGCAGTCGAGCTATGCGAACCCGATCTTCGCTGAAGTAGCTCAGGCAGCGAAAAGTGGCAAAGGCATCGGGCCGTTCGGGTGAAAAAAGCGTCCGCGTGATGCGATGAATCATTTACACTGCGGCCCTACGAATCGCGCGGCGCACAGGAGCGGGCAAAGCAAGCGGGACGGCAGCCGATATCGTTGGAGACCAGAATACGCGTGCGAAAAAATTTTCCTGAGATTAGCGGAAATCAGAAAAAAGGCAACGCTAAAATAGCTCGATCCACGCAAGCCAAGCCTTTTCAACCACATCGCCGCAGCGACGCATTGCCTGGCATGAGCATTGCTCATTCCTTAAGCGCAGTGAGGGCAAGAACAATGATGACTCGGCCCAAAAGCCAGACACTTCGCGTCCTGCTTTCGGCATTGCTGTTGGTGACCGCGTTGATTGGCGGGTTACTCGCGTTCTACGGAGCTGAGCTAATCGAGGCTTTTACTCGAAATGGCATCTCTACAACGAGCCGTGTGGTTTACGGCCTGATCGGCGTAGCCGCTCTGGTTGCTGCGCTCTTCATCTTCGCCGGCGAGTCTGTGCCGATTCCCGGCAAAATCGGCCGCAGTTCGGGAGATAACCGAGGCCCCGATCCGGGCGACGGCTCGGTAATTCACCACTCTTCGGGCGAAGCCGATTTCGACGGACTATCGGGCGATCGGTTGCCTCAGCCTAAAGGCGCAGAACGGGACCTCCCCTACCCTCCGGGCCGCGACGCGGACTGAGGAGATTCGAATATCGTCAGAGCGTGCAGGCCCGTCGCTGTCCCAGCGGGCTGGTCAACGGCAGCTTTCCTTACCTGACACTCCGCCGCGAGCGCTCTACACTGTTCCGGCTTGATCCGCCCTGTCAGCGACTTCGTGAATACCCGCCTGATTGGCGCAATGAGCACAGCAGTAAATGGTGCTGTCACTTTCGACGCCGTGGCCGATCACCTTGCAACCGCAATGCGCGCACTCCGGCGCAAGCGAGTGAATCGCGCACTCGAAGCTGTCGAAAATGTGAGACTCGCCGTTGACGGTGATTTCCATCGTCTTGTCGTATTCGTTGCCGCACATTTCACACTGTGCCATGGTTGGCCTCCTCGATTAAAATAGAACGAAAGCCTTGAACTGGTAAATCGCCGCCGAGGTTTTTCATTCGACACGACGTCAGCCGGACGACGGCGGAAATTTATCTGATCGCTGCACCCTTGCCGCGCTTGCGCCGTGGCCGCCGCCGCTTAGGATCGACTCGCACCGCAGTTTTTTTGGCCATGCTATTTTCCCTTCCTCTCAACCGAGCCAATTGGGCGCGCCCGGCGGATTGCTTGGCAGATCCTCCATCGGAGCGCGATTACGACCTCTGATGGCAGGCCTCGACGCGCCAATTGCATAAGCGATTAAACCTATCGAAGCGATGCCGATGAGAAACCTCGTCGCTGGCGACCACTGCGACTGCATGATGTCCCATGCGTCCCCGCTCGGCTTGGGCTTGTTACCCTGCAGCTCGGGGACGTCGTCGGCTTCATGATGAACTTCCAGACGATCGATCACATCGACCACGCCGCGTACGGATCGAACTCCGTGCAGTAGCTGCTCCGCCTCATCGGCAAGCACTGCGCCCCCGAGCGTCACCCGTCCTTCGGCGACCTCGACGTCGATCGCCGCGGGATGGCGCACCAGAAAGCCGAGTTTGGCGCGCACGCGCTCTTCGAGTACGTCGTCGTTTACCGATTCGCCGCGCAGGCGCGACCATGTCTCGGCGGCGATGCCCTTGGCTCGGTTGCTGAGATCGCGCGCCGTCGCCTCTGCTGCATCTCTGGTTTTTCTCCGCGTCCTGTTCATCTTGTCACGCGCTAACGCGCGCCGGCTCGTACCGAGTTCGGGATCCAGCAGATACATGACGGCTGCTCCTACGGCCATGCCTGCTGCCAGCCAACCGGGATCAACTTTATGCTCGTTCATGGCGCTCTCCAGCGAGAAGCACTCTCGCATATGGCGGCTTGTGCCTATGTCTACAACAGCGCGCTATCGATGGGGTTCGGCCGGCTCGGAGATTTCTTGCAGCGCTTCCTCGGCCAGATCTTCGTCTTCGGTACCCGCCGTCCGTACCGAAAGATCGCCGAGCGAAAGCATGCCGACCAGCTGCTTGTTCCGATCGAGGATAGGCAGGCGGCGAATCTGGTGCGCCTCCATCACCGTAGCGGCTTCCTCCACGGTCTGGTCGTCGAAGCAGTAGGTGACGTCTGGCGTCATGATTTCGCGGATCTTGGTACTCGTCGCGTCGTGCCCTTCGGCAACCAGCCTGACGGCGATATCGCGATCGGTGATGAGGCCCGATAATTTGCCGCCATCGCATACCGGCAAGGCGCCGACGTCGAGTTCGCGCATTTTGAGCGCCGCGTCGCGGACGATCGCATGAGCATCAATCACTTCTGCGTTCGGTGTCATCACGTCCCTAATCATCATGGGCAAATACCTCCAGTTAGTGACCCTTAGTACCGTGAAAATCGTGCCGGGTGTTTTTCATTAATTAAAGCAAAGCAGGTGCCGCCGGACCGACCCTTCCCGGGGACCGGCATGGCCTGGAATCGGGACATTTCGATACGCCCGCAGCGGCACTGGTGTTGCAGTTTTCGTTCAACATAAATTCATGTCGCCGGGAATTTTCCCAAGGAAAAATTGCCGGCCAGAAAACGAGCGGCCACGAGAGAGAGTAAAACGGTTATGCGCTTGGAACGGCCTTTGCTCAGAGTTCCTTTTAATGAAGGCAGAACAGCGCGGCGTAAGGCGCCCGACTCACGCCGGTTTACAGGTTCAAGAGGATCTCGCCTTTAACCGGCGCGAGTGGATAATCCAGAGGGCGGGATGGTTCCTGCTCGCCTTGCTTATCGTCGCCGCAGCCTGCGGATTGCTCGGCAAAGGTTTTTTGAGCAACGCGTCCTCAATCGAAGGCCCATTGAAACTCGATTACGAGCGCTTCGAACGTGTGCAAAGACCGACGAAAATCCGACTCACTTTGAGTGTCCATTCGGGCGAACGGGCGCGTATCCTGATTGGTCAAGATTATTTGGACGCGGTCCGCATCGAACGCGTCGTTCCGGAGCCCGAATCCGTCCAGGCAGACGCTCGCGGCTTGATCTATCAGTTCCACGCAAGTGGTGAGCCGACCGTCGTCACTTGGCACTTCCAGCCGGAGCGGTTCGGCGTTCTCGCCGGGACTATGAGTGTGCCGAACGGCCCGGTCGTTTCGTGGACTCAACTTGTCTATCCCTGATTGAAGCGGAGGCAGCATGGACGCCGTTTTGCGGGCTGCGGCAATTTATTTTTTCTTATTGGTAATTTTTCGCATCGCCGGGAGCCGCACTCTGGCGCAAATGACGTCCTTCGATTTAATCCTCCTGCTGATTATTGCCGAAGCCACCCAGCAGGGCCTCGTCGGCAATGATTTCTCCATTACCCAAGCGATGCTCTTGATTATCACTTTGGTCGGCATCGACATCGGGTTATCGCTGCTTAAGGAAAAGCTACCGGCACTCGACCGATGGCTGGAAGGAACCCCGCTGGTGATCGTTGAGGATGGCAAACCGCTGCACGATCGAATGAAGGGAGCCCGCGTCGACGAATCGGATGTGCTCGCTGCCGCGCGCGAGTTGCAGGGGCTCGAGCGTCTGGATCAGATTAAGTTTGCCGTGCTCGAGCGAACCGGCGAGATTTCCATCATACCGAAGCGATGAGCAGAGTCAGTGATCAGTTATCAGTTATCAGTTATCAGTTATCAGTTATGATTATCGATCACTGATTACCGATCACTGACTACTGATCACTGATTACTGATCACTGATCACTGATTTACTGCTCACCGATGACCGATTCTTCGTCAGCGATTGGCGGTATGACGGCTCGCGGCGTGGTGAAACCGTTCAAACGCGCCGGTTTGACTTGCTCCTGCATCGCCGTTTTACGGCGCGGCTTGGTGCGAAACAGCACCAACGATCTTCCTGCGAGTTCATAGGATTGTTGGGAGTCAAACCATTCCGGCTCGGCGCCCGGTCTTGCCGTATCGAACAGCCGCTGCCAGCGCTCTCCTTTAAAGCGAGCCGGGATGGTGAACGGAATCGGCTCGTGAAAAGCGTTCATGAGAATCAGCATCGAGTCGCCTCGGATCTCCTGGCCGCGTTCATCTACGTCGCCGATCAAATCGCCCGGCATGCGCAACCCGAAGCACTGATTGAACCCGGCGTCCCACGCTTCTTCTCCCATCGGCGCGCCCGAAGGCTCGAACCAGGTGATGTCCTCAATGTCGGCGCCGAAGATCGCCCGTCCTTGGAAAAATTTGCGCCGCTGCAAAACCGGCTGGCTGCGCCGGATCGCGATCATCTGGCGCACGAACTCGAGAAAATCCTTTTTTTCGTCGTCAAGCTCCCAATCGAGCCAGGTAAGTTCGTTGTCCTGGCAATAGGTATTATTGTTGCCCTGCTGGGTATGGCTCAGCTCGTCTCCGGCAAGCAGCATCGGCACGCCCTGGGAGAGCAGCAACGTGGCAATCAAGTTACGCTTCTGCTGCCAGCGCACCGTGTTGACCGCGGCATCATCGGTACGCCCCTCAGCGCCGCAATTCCAGCTCCTGTTATCGTCGGCCCCGTCGCGATTGTCCTCGCCGTTGGCTTCGTTATGTTTGCTGTTGTAACTCACCAGGTCTTGCAGGTTGAAGCCGTCGTGACAGGTGATGAAATTGATGCTCGCGTAAGGCTTGCGGCCGTCGTCTTGATAGAGATCGCTGCTGCCGCTCAAACGCGTGGCGAATTCGTTGAGTGTGCCGCCGTCGCCCTTCCAGAACGAGCGCACATTGTCCCGGTACTTGCCGTTCCATTCGCTCCAGAGCACCGGGAAATTACCCACTTGGTAGCCGCCGATGCCGACGTCCCAGGGTTCGGCGATGAGCTTCACCTGCGACAAAATCGGATCTTGATGGATGATATCGAAAAACGCTCCGAGGCGGTCCACGTCGAAGAGTTCGCGCGCCAGCGTGCTCGCCAGATCGAAGCGGAAGCCGTCAACATGCATGTCGACGACCCAGTAGCGCAAGCTGTCCATGATCAGCTGCAGGACGCGCGGATGGCGCACGTTGAGCGAGTTGCCGCAGCCGGTGTAATCCATATAAAAGCGCGGGTCCTCCGGCGAAAGCTTGTAGTAAGTCGCGTTATCGATGCCGCGCATCGAGAGCGTGGGGCCGAGATGGTTGCCTTCCGCGGTGTGGTTGTAGACCACATCGAGAATCACTTCGATGCCGGCGGCGTGAAACGCCGCCACCATCATTTTGAACTGTTGCACCGCGTCCTGCGGGATATTGGTCGCGCAGTAGCGTCCTTCGGGAGCGAAAAACCCGAGCGTGTTGTAGCCCCAATAGTTGGTTAGGCCGCGGTCCACCAGGAGCCGGTCGTTAATGAAATAGTGCACCGGCATCAGCTCGACGGCAGTGACACCGAGGTTGAGCAAGTGATTGACGACCAGTTCCGATGCCAGCCCGGCATACGTGCCGCGCAGCGGCTCCGGCACGTCTGGATGGCGCATTGTGAAACCTTTGACGTGCAGCTCGTAAATGATCGTTTTATGCCAAGGCGTGCGCGGCGGCCGGTCATCGCCCCACGTAAACGCCGGATCGATCACCGCAGCGAGCGGCGCGAACGCAGCGTTGTCGCGTTCGTCGAAGGACAGGTCTTCTTGTTCGTCGCCCAGCCGGTAGGCGAAATCCTGGTCGGCCCAACGCACGTCCCGCGCTATCGATTTGGCATACGGATCGAGCACGATTTTGTTGGCATTGAAACGATGGCCTTTCGTCGGCTCGTACGGACCGTGCACGCGGTAGCCGTAGAGCTGCCCCGGCAAGGCCTCGGGCAAATAGGCATGCCATACCTGATCGCTATATTCAGGCATCGTAATACACTCTACCGGCGCGGTGGCATCAATCCGGTCGAATAGACAGAGCTCGACCTTCTTTGCGTTTTCCGAAAAAAGCGCGAAGTTAACCCCTTTACCGTCCCACGTCGCCCCGAGCGGGTATGACTTGCCTGGCCAGACTCGCATGTCTTCACCTCGCGTCCGACCGGTGTCGGTGCGCTCGGAAACCCCGAAGCCAGGCGCAATTACAGTGCCAGTAAAAAAGCTCGGAGTAGCGAAGCGCTCTCGCATCGATGTGCATCAATTAAGAAAAACGTTCAGCGGCAGTGTCCGATTCATGGGACGGCCGACTTTTGCCTCGTGCTTTAAACGGCGGGTCGAGCAACTCTTCGCGTATTCGAATCGTCCCGCGGCGCCATTAATGAGAGAGCGCTTTTGCACGCTCGCTACCTGGGCCATCGTCCGATCGCGAATAGTCGTTCGGGAGCAGCTGTGCCAGGTTGTTGACCTGATCGCGTGATTCGAGCAGAGCCATGCCGACCTGATCCGCGCCGGCGCCGGTCAGCGACTCGCGCGCGCTTGCCCCGTCGCCTTTGAAATGCCACAGCCCAACGATGATTCTGATATCGGCAAACTGGCCGCGCAGCCGTTTGCACAGGTAGCGCGCATGCGCCAGGCCCCCGGGCTGTACGGCAGCGATAAAGACGATGCCTGGTTTTTGCGCGACTTCGGCGACCACTTCGGAGGCGAGTTCGGCGCTCACGATCTCCATTTCGTAGCGATGGCGATCGAGCAATTGCTGAAACATCAAAAGAGCGAGCTCGTCCGCTTCGTCCCGCGCCGGGCAACCGAGAACACGCACGCGAGCGCGGCCCTCCGGTTTGCCGCCCGAGTGCTCCGCAGCCCTTGCCGCGCTGTCGGCGGGCGGCCGAAGGCCTTCGACAATCGCGCGCGTTTGCTCCCAGATGAATCGTTCCTGCTCATCGGTCAAGTCATCGCGCGCTCGGTCAAGCCTGGCGAAGTTCAGCGCCGGAATCAGGAGGTCATCGTAGACTCGCTCGACGGCATGAGCCTTGACAAAATCGGCGACGATTTGAGCCGGTTCCTCTTGATCCATTGCCAGGAGCCGCTGATACAACACCACGTGCTTTTCCACGACGGGCTCGTCGCTCATCAGCACGGTGATGTAGTGCAGCTGCGGCACGTACTTGCCGAGCACGACCAGGCACACGGTCAAAGGCGTTGCCATTAACAGCCCGAGCGGACCCCACAGCCATGTCCAGAACGCCACCGAAACGATCAGCGCGACTTGGGAGATGCCCGCGCTGCCGCCGTAAAGCAACGGCTCCAAAATCATATTGCCGATGAGTTCGAGGACGATAAACAGCGCGATCACCGCAAGCGGCCAAAGCCAGCCCTCGAAAGCGGCGAGCGCCAAGGCGCAAGGCATGAGTGCGCCAAGCCACGGGCCGACATAGGGAATAAAGCGCAGTATTCCGGCGAGAAAACCCCACAGCGGCGCATGGGGCAAGCCGATGAAACTCAAGCCAACGCCCACCGCCAAACCGAAAAGTGAATTGATCAGCGACTGCGCCAGAAGGTAACGGCTGATGCGCTTGCCGGCGTCCTCGAGCGCCTTGGTGGTGATCGTGATGTGGCTGTAGCCGATCAGGCGAATCAAACGATTGCGCAAGTCATCCCGGCCAATCAACATGAAGACCACCAGGACGACGGCCAGCGCCGCGCCCGCCAGGCGCTCCACCACCGGTCCGGCAATCAGCGGCACGGGCCAGAAGGTCGATGAGCGCTCCGCCCGCACCACGACCTCGCGCGGTTTTTCCTCGGTGGATTTTTCATCCTCGGCGATTTCCTGCTTGATCTCATCGACGGACTGCTGCACCCGTTCGAGCGCCCCGCCTTTAACCATCTGGCGCAAATCAATGATCTTCTGCCGGATGTTGCGCTCGTACTGCGGCAGTTCGCCAATCAACCGGGTCAACTGCGCCGACACCAGCCAGCCGGCTGCGAGAATCACCGAAAATGCCAGGATCACCACCGCCGCCACCGCCGGCACCCGCCCGATCCGCCAGCGCTCCAACGCATCCACGATGGGGCTCAAAACGAACGTCAGCAGCAGCGAGAAGGCGATCGGGATGAACACCGTCTGGCCGAAGTACAGGATGGCGATGGCGAAGACAAAGCTGGCGAGAAAGATCAGCGGCGGCAGCATGCCGGCGATGCTGCGGAGCGAAGGGGTAAGATCCATTCTGTCGTAGCGGCCGACCATGAAACGGGCGTCCGTCGAGGAGTCGAGTGTCTCCGATCCGGCGTTTTCCAAACCCTAGACTTTAAACGCCGGACGATTTTTCCCGCGGGCTGGAAGCGAGTACCAGCGCGCTAAACCCGGGCAGTTTGCAAACGTGTTTGATCGGTTCTGCTGCGCCTCGGCCGCCATACTCCGGCCGCTGGCTCGACCAAAGGAGATGCCACTCGGAGTCTTGCGGCGGCGCCAGCAGCGGTTCGGGCGCCGGATCAAAATCCGCATCGACGCTGAGATTGATCAGTAGCAGCCTATCGCCGGATTCCTCAGTGCCAAAAAAGCGCAGCGCCAAAGCTTGCGCGCCCAGCACCGCGCCGTCGAGACCGAAGGCCCCCTGCGCGCGAAATACCGGGTCCTCGCGCCGGAGCTTCAAGAGATCGCGGTGCAACCGGTAGGTTTCTCGATGGCTTTGCCGTTCCTCGAGTTGCAGCTTACACGACTGGAATGTCTGGGCGTCGGCGGGATCGGGGATGCGCGCCTGGGACTCCGCGGTTGCCAGGCTGGGGAACTGACTGACGAATTCCAATCTCCCCTTGTAAACCAACTTCGCCAACTCGGGTTTATGATCGGCAAAAAAGACGAACCGCGAAGAAGCGCCGAACTCTTGACCCATGAACAACATCGGCGTTGACGGCGCGAGCAGCAAAAGCGCCGTCAACGCGCGAAAATTTCCCGGATGGCTCATCGAGTGGATCCGTTCGCCGAATCCGGAGTTGCAGATCTGATCATGATTGTCGAGATAGTTGATGAAGGTTTGCGGCGCGATGCCGCGCACTGGAGTACCGCGCCGCTGTTTTTGCCAGGCGTACCACTGGCCCTGATAGAGATAGCCGTGTTTGACCGCCGAAATCAGTTCCTGCGGCGTGCCGCAGTAATCCGCATAGTAGGCTTCCCGATCGCCGGTCAGCGCGACCCGCGCGCTGTGGTGAAAGTCATCGTTCCATAATCCGTCCAAGCCATAACCGCCGGCGCTCGCCGGCCGCACCAGCTTGACATCGTTCGGTTCATTTTCGGCGACGATGATCGTCTTTCGTCCGCGCGCCGCCTGCCGCACCCGCGCCGATATCTCGCTCAATATGTGCGGCGTCGACTCGTCGTAGATATTTTGCGTCGCGTCCAGGCGCAGCCCGTCGAGATGATACTCGTCGATCCAATAGCCCGCGTTGGCGCTGAAGAACTCGCGCACCGGCGCGCTATCGGCGCCGTGGTAATTGATCGCTTCGCCCCAATCGGTTTTGTGCTTTTGGCTGAAATAATTCGCGGAAAAAAGTTTCAAGTAATTGCCGTCGGGACCGAGGTGGTTATAAACCACGTCGAGGATCACTCCCAGGCCGAGCTTATGGGCGTGATCGACGAAGCGGCGAAAATCGTCCGGGCGGCCGTAAAGGTGGCTCGGGGCGTACAGATCGACGCCGTCATAACCCCATCCGAAGGCGCCGGCGAATTCGTTCACCGGCATCACTTCTATAACGCTGATGCCGAGATCCTTAAGTTCGGCGAGTTGCTGCTGCGCTGCGGCCCAGGTGCCCTCGAGCGTGAAGGTTCCGATATGCATTTCATAAATTACCTGGCCCGTCAGCTCGACACCGCGCCAGGCGGCGTCGTTCCATCGGAAGGTTTTGGGATCGACGATCTCGGAAGGGCCGTGCGGTCCCTCCGGTTGAAAACGCGACGCCGGATCGGGAACTATCTGCGCCGCGCCATCCAGGCGAAATCGATAGCGCATTCCGGCCCGGGCTGCCGGTGCCGCGCCGAAAAAATAACCCTGCTCATCGCGCTCCAAGGGAACCGCCGGCGGCAGCGCGCCGTTTTCAGACTCGAAAACGACCTCCACCCGCGTGCGCCGCGGCGCCCACACACGGAAGTAGACCGTGCCGTCGGCGCCGACCTCGGCGCCTACCGCAAACCTGCGCCCGGACCACTGGGCTATACCCGTTTCCACGCCCGGGTTTTCGTCCATGGCCGGCCTCAACGCAACCGCCGTGCCAGTATGAATTCGCGTTTAGCGTCTAGCGTTCAGCGTCTGGCGTTTTCGTGCCGCCGCAAAACGCTAAACACCGGACACAACACGAAGACCACTGCTCGATCACTCAGGCCTCGCTGTCTGCGTTGACGCCCTTTTCTCGGCTGGACGAGATGTCGTGTGCCCCCGCGTGTTCGAAGATTTCTCTCACGCGGTCTCGTGCCGCGTGAGTTTCCGCCCGGACGGAAAGCAGAATATTGCCGCCCTGGATTTTGCCTTCGTATTGTTTCGCTTCGTATTCCGGTATTCCCATGCCGATCAACGCTCCGGAAAGTCCGCCGACGGTCGCGCCGACACCCACGCCCGCCAACGCCGCCATGATAGGGCCGGCCGCGATGACGGGACCCAGGCCGGGAATCGCCAGCGAGCCCATGCCGACCAACCAGCCAAGCACGCCTCCGACGACACCGCCGGTGCTTGCTCCGGCCGCCGCGCCTTCGGGCGCTTTGGTGCTTCGTTCATGCGCCAAATCCCGCGAGCCGGATTTATCCGGGAATAACACGGAGATATCGTCATTCGGAAAATTTGCGCTTCTCAAGCTCTCGATGATCGCATCGGCCTGGATCTCGCTATCAACCAGGCAAAATATCGAGTTCGGCATTGAAAATCTCCCGCGCCTTGGGCGAGTTGGCCAAATCGGCAGCGACGGGGCCGCCGGCAAGCGGCCGCTCGTCGCTTCACTGCTGTGCAATTCCTATTCCATAAGACGCTGTTTCTCGCCTGCAACAATCCTCGTACAGCTGTCTCGGCTCTGCGACAGATACAACACGCGTCGGCCCCGCCACACCAGCGGGCTGGCCAATCACAATCTACTTTCGTTACGGCAAGCGGCGAACTTCGGGAGCAAGAACGTGGAATGCGATTTGCGTTAAAACCGTATCGCTCAAGAGGAGAAGATGAACCCTAGGAAGAAGAAGCCTTTGGATCGATCGCGCCAAGTTCGCTCCACCAGCGAGGTTTTTCAAGACCACTTGCAAAAACGCAAAGCAAGCGCGCTCGAGGAAGATATTCAGGACAACTACGATGAAAACATCGTGCTGCTCACCTGCATAGGCATTTACCGCGGCCACGACGGCGTCCGCGAGTCAGCCAAAGTATTGACAGAATCACTGCCGAATTCGGACTTCGAATACTACAACGAACTGGTCGACGGCGAATTCGCGTTTCTCGAATGGCGCGCCTTCTCGGACCACAAGGAAGTCAAGGAAGGCGCCGATTCTTTCGTCATCCGCGGCGGAAAAATCGTCGCTCAATCGATTCACTACAAGGTCCATCCGAGGACCGACTGAGCGAGCGCGCGGCATTTCCGAAAGGAGCCCAATCGGCGTTGCGCGCCCGCAGCCTCCTCGCCCGCCTTCAGCGCCGCGTGTGTCCCGCTCCGGCGCGCCGAGCACTGCAATTCTGTTCATGCTCTTCGGCGTCCTTGCGAAAGTTGAACTTGGCGCCGCAGTATTCGCACTCGAATTGTTCTTGGTTTTCCTTCATAACTCCCCCATCCGCGCGGCTTGCGCGACCGTGGAACCTGAACGCGACGGGTTTAGCTTGCCCGCTCTCCTTGAAGAGCTTGCACCCTTGCGGTCACGGTGGTCTTGGCCCGGTCCAATTCCTTTTCGGCGAGCTGAACGAAGTTGCGGTAATCATCCATGTTTCCATGCGCCAGGCTGATAATCGATGCCTCGTAGTAGACGTATTCGATGTCCATCGACTCCTTCACCTGCTTACCGCTGTCCCTGTCGAGCAGTCCATGCGCAAACAAAAAGCCGATCGCCTTTTTCAACTCTTCCCGCTTATTTTCGTACGCGGTCACGATCGGCAACGCGCGCTGGATCGCCTCCCGGTCCGCTACCGGCGCGTTCGTCGTCGTGGTCGCCGTGCTGCAACTTCCCGCCGCGACCAACAACGCGGCGGCTAACGCTATTCTGATCGGGTTTTTCTTCATCGGACCGGCACCTCCTCTTGAGTTGTTCTTTGCCGCAAGACAGGCGCCGTAGTCCCGTAAACCGTCCCGCATTCGACAGGCAGAATTGAATCTGCTTCGAAGCGAGGGAAGGATTAGAAACCGTGACAGCCGTCGGTTTTATCTTTGCACTGCTTCGATCACGCGGGAAATTCTCGAGCCGCCGTTTCCAGCGCTGCCCAGCTCGTCGAAGTCGCCGCGCAGCACCTTCAAAGCGTAACGCTCCTCTTCGATTTCGTTGGCGGTTCGAATCCCCATTCGTCGAAACCAGATCAAGGGCGGGCACCAGCCTTGGAGGGCATGCTGCAACAAGAAACCGCCGACCGCCGCTCCCAACAACAGCCATCTGCGGTCGACGGCGCCGGCGAGAATCACGCTCGTCAGCATCACCGTTGCGGCGTTCGCTTCCAGAACCCGTTCGATATCCCACTCGCGATCAAGTTCGGCAAGACGCCGCTCGATCGTTGCATCATCGGCGCCCGCCAGCGATGCCAGATTTTCTTCGCTGGTGCGTCGGATGCGCTCGTTGACGTACGGCGCCGTATGTTCGGCAACTCTTGAAACGGTGTCCGGTAGCATTGAGACCTCCAGTTCAGGCGAGTCCCGCGCGACCGTGACCGAGGAGCGACCGCGAGAGTCGCTCTCGGTCACGGTCAAGTCACCGCGGATGAAGCGGTGTTCGCCGGAGCGACCCGGCTAATGCGAATAGGCGCGATCGGTGTGATCGTGACCCTCGAGTTTGACGATTTTGTTGTACAGCCCGATGATGAGCCAGGTGGGCACCCATTGCGCGATGAAGTTGCCCCACTTTCCCTGGCCGGCGGCTTGCGCAATCAGCGACAGCGCCATCGCCCCGAGCGCGACGCCCAGAAAAGCCGACGAAGGGATCTCCGAAGTGTACTCTTCGATGGTCTTGGTAAAACGATCTTCGGTACCGACCTGCTGCCCGCTCTGCCCCGTATGCGAACCGCTATAAGTGTCCATGTCTTCCTCCTTCAGCAATTTTTTTGAATCGCGTTAGTTGCTCTCCGAAATCACTTTTAATTTTCCATTATCAATTATCCATTGTTTTTAGTGCCGCTCTCTCGCATCGTCCCGCGGCGGCACCGTCGGCCGGCCGACTCGCTCTTGCGTGCCCCTGATGCCTTCTCTCGCGTCTTCTTGCGCGGCGCGCGCCGCCGCGGTGAACTTCGGCTGAGATGCGCGGCTTTCGGCATACCAGTCGCGCACGATCTCGCCGGCGGTGTCGCGCGCCCCTAAACCGAAGGAGAGGCCGAGCGCCAGCGCCAGCGCGGCGACCACGCCCATGAACAGCGTATTCACGAGGGTTGCGGCAATGCCGATCTGGTTCACCGCCACGACGATGCCGAAAGCCCAGACGGCGATGTAAGCGACATTGGCGACGAAGTCCGGCGAACTGAAGCCGGCCTTGGCAGTGGCGCCGCGCACGAGATTCTGCAGCGCCTTCGCTGCCAGTCCCGCGATCACCAGCACGACCAGGGCGACGACTAAGTTAGGAATCCAGAGCAACAGTTGGTTGAGCACGGAGGAGACCGCGGGCAAACCCAGCGCATCGAAGGCGACGATCAGCACGAGTAATCGAACGAACCATTTGGTGATCGCCGCCAGCATCCCGGCCGAGTCCGTATCGGCGCCCATGCGATCGACAAAATCCGCCAGTCCGGCCCGCACGGCAAAGTCGTTGAATCGGATGTTGCGCAAAATTGCCGCAACGCCCCGCGCGATCAGGCCGGCGATGATCCACCCGACGATCAGAATCACCAGAAATCCGAGCACGCGCGGTATCGCGCTCATAAACATGGCCAGCGCGCCAGCCAGTGAAGTCATTATTGCCTCGCCCCAATCCCGCACATTGACTGGTATAGGTTGCATAATTTCTCCTCCTTGTTCGTTTCAGTGGAATAAGCAAAACGGGCACCAATGATGATACCCGAACGCTTGGCTTTGAATTTGTGTCGTGAATCCCAGGTTCAAGACAAAAAACCCTGCCTGTGATGCAAACTCGAAACGTACGATCGCAACGCAAGGAGTAGTCGCGGCAATTCGCTGCTACGCGTTCGCCGGCAAAGTAAACCGGCGGGTGATCGCCGCTTTGATGAGTTTGCGGCTTTCCAGCGGGGGGATTTTTTTTAGCCGTTCGATTTGCTCCGATTCATCGGCGAGTGTTTCGTCCTTGATACATTCGCGAAACCAACGCGAGTAATCGCCCCGCCGCAGGTGATACTCCCAGGTCTTGTCATCGACGCCATCGGCAAGCTGCATGAAGACCATGAGATTCTGCGCTTTCAGATTGAGTTTCGCGTCGCGGCCGCGAAAGTAAAAACTGCGTTCAGGCCCGAGGTCGCCTTCGGCATATTTGCGCAAATGGCGCCGGCGTTGCGCGCGGCTCGGTATGCCGCGTACCTTGAACGGTTCTCTTTCGCCGTCGATCTGCCAAACCAGCATCTCGCCGCGCTCGAGCGCCGGCATCGCGCCGAGCGTCGGCGCCGCTCTCGATGAAGCGGCGCTGAAATCCCGAAAGATGTTCTGCGGCTCCTGCCCCAAGGCCAGAACCGTGTCCACCGCAGAAAGCACCGCAGTCGAGACCGAACCGGGTTCCACCGTGACGTAGATAACGCCGCGGAAATCGCCCGGTAGCGCCAGGCGCGCCGGTTGCCAGGAAGCCGGCAAGACATGGTGCGCCTCGTCGATGATCACCAGATGGGGGCGCCCGGTTTTGGCGCGCAACTCCGCCAGTCGCGCCATCAAGGATATAAAAAAGGGCGGCCGATCATTGAACGGCACTCCGACTAGATTGACGGTCACGTTATTTTGGCTTTTCTCCAGCAGTTGCAGCGCTTCATCGATGGTCGGTACCCGATCGGCGCGGCCGAGCGCTAGCGCGCCCTCGAGAGTTTCGTAATCGCCCTCCGGATCGATGACGCAGAACTGATAGCGCTGCTCGGCGAGCCGTTCGAGAATGCCCGTGATGATCGTTGATTTGCCCCCTCCCGAGGGGCCGGCCAGGAGAATGTTGGCGCGATGCGGCGCAAAACACAGCTCGGTGCCGTCCTCCACTTGACCGAATAGCAGGTGATGGCGGCAGAGCAGCGCCTCGCGCCCCTCCAGATCGGTTTCGATCAGCTCATCGACCAGTTCCTCGACTCCCGCACCGTTCGCGTGCTCGGTCACGAAGTCGCATTGATCTTTGACCACCGGCAGGGCGTTGGCCACCGCCACGGCGCAGGCGCACAGTGCGAGAAAAGCGTGATCGTTCTCCGCGTCGCCGGCGCCGACGACATTGTGCGGCGATAGTCCCATGCGCTCGAGCGCCGCGGTCAACCCGCTCGCTTTGTTCATGCCCGCCGGCACAACCATCACGGCGCCTTTGTTGAAAATGACCTGCAGCTCAAGCCCCAGCTCGCGAATCACCTCGAGCACCACCGCCTCATGGGGAACTCGCGTGGCGACGATGATTCTTCCGAGCGACAGCGGCTCAACCGCGCGCTCGCGCAAGGCGTCGATAAATGGCTGCGGCGGCGGGCTGCATAACGGGGTGGTTTCTTGAGTGGACGGCTGGTACAAGAGACAGCCATTTTCCGCCACAATCCAATCGCATAGATCGGCGCGCGGAAACACGGCGAGCAGATCGTCGAGCTCACGCCCGGTAACGAGGATCAGCTTGCGCCCCGACGCGAGCAAACGCTCGAGAACAGCGAGGGTTTTTTCCGAAACCGTGCCGCCATAAGCGAGGGTGCCATCGTAATCGCAGGCCACGGCCAAATAACGCATCGATGCTCTTCATCAGCAAATTTGAGGCCGTATACTAGTTAGGATAGTTGCGAGTTTCGGGTTATGGGTTTTCGGGTTATGGGTTACAGGTTGCAAACCGATAATTGAACCCAAGTTAAGGCCCGCGATTTTCTGAAACTCGAACTCGTAACCCGAAACTCGAAACATTGCGGTACAGGTTATGAGCTACGAGTTGCGGGTTTACGGGTTGCTTTGCGGCTGTCTGAAACTCGAAACTCCCAACCCGAAACTCGAAACATCGCGGGTTGGGTTATGAGTTACGAGTTACGGGTTTACGGGTTGCTTTGCGGCTGTCTGAACTCGAAACTCGTAACCCGAAACTCGAAACATCGCGGGTTGCAGGTTATGAGTTACGAGTTACGGGGTTACGGGTTGCTTTGCGGCTGTCTGAACTCGAACTCGTAACCCGAAACTCGAAACATCGCGGCTAATGCAGAGTCTAAGTTGGGAAGGATATTCATAAAACTCAAATTGAGGCGCAAATGAACGAAGTTATCAGCTTAACCGACGAATTTTATGTCGCCGCGCCATCGAGCACCACCCAGGAATCGCGCGTCCTCAAGCACGGCGAGAGCTTCGGCGTATTCGACGTATACGGAGACATTCGCCAGACCGGCTTGGGCGAACAGGGAATCTATCACGAAGGAACGCGCTACATTTCGCATCTGGTGTTTCGTCTGAGCAACAACCACCCGTTTCTGTTAAGCTCGACGGTGAAGCAGGACAACCTCCTGCTGACCGTCGATCTCACCAATCCGGACGTTTACGCCAACAAAGTCATCGTTCTCCGGCGCGGCGATCTGCACATTTTTCGCGCCAAGTTCATCTGGCAGGCAACCTGCTACGAATGGCTGCGCATCGTGAACTATGGGCTCTCCACCCTGGAGTTTGCATTTTCGTTCCAATTCGATGCCGACTTTGCCGATATCTTCGAGGTGCGCGGCGTCAAGCGCGAACGGCGCGGCATACGTCTGCAGGACGAAATCGACAAGCGCAGCGTGGCCTTGTCCTATCGCGGTCTCGACGATCGAGTACGGCGGAGCGAGATTCAATTCGATCCGCCGCCGGATCGGCTGACCGCGTCAGAAGCGCTGTTCAGAACTAGGCTCAACGCCAAGCAGGAGCAAGCGTATGCGCTGATCTGTTCTTTCCAAACCGACGCTGCTCCGAGCGCACGCGCTTCGCGCACGACGGCCCGCAACGAAGCCGCCGCCGCTCTGGCCGCGATGCGCGCAGAGGAGTGCGGCGTGCGCACTTCCAACGGCGAATTCAACGGCTGGCTCGAACGTTCGGCCGCCGATCTGCGCATGATGATCACAGAGACGCCGCAGGGGCTCTACCCCTACGCCGGCGTTCCCTGGTTTAGCACCGCGTTCGGCCGCGACGGCATCATCACGGCGCTGCAATATCTCTGGATCAATCCGCGGCTCGCGCTCGGCGTGCTGCGCTATCTCGCCGCTCATCAGGCCCGTCGGCTACACGCCGACAAGGACGCGGAGCCGGGAAAAATCTTGCATGAAAAGCGGCTGGGCGAAATGGCGGCGCTCCAGGAAATTCCCTTCGACTGCTACTACGGCAGCACCGATGCCACGCCGCTCTTTGTCATGCTCGCCGGAGCCTACTATGAACGCACCGGCGACTTGTCGACGATCCGCGATCTCTGGCCGCACATAAGCGCGGCGCTCAGCTGGATCGATCACTATGGCGACAGCGATGGCGACGGCTTCGTCGAAAGCGAGCGCCGTTCGGCGCACGGCTTGGTTCAGCAGGGCTGGAAAGATTCGTGGGATTCGGTGTCACACCGCGACGGCCGCCTGCCTGATTTTCCCCTCGCCTTGTGCGAGGTGCAGGGCTATGTTTACGCCGCCAAAAACTGTGCGGCGAACCTAGCCAGAACCTTGGGTCATTCCGACCAGGCGCGCCGACTCACCGCCGAAGCCGAGTCGCTCAAGGAAAGGTTCAACCGGGCTTTCTGGTGTGACGACCTCGACACCTATGCGATTGCGCTCGACCGCGACAAACGGCCCTGCGCCATCAAGGCTTCCAACGCCGGCCACTGTTTGTTTACCGGCATCGCCATGGACGAACTGGCGCGCCGTGTGGCGCGTACCTTGTTCAGTGTGAGCGGGTTTTCGGGATGGGGCGTTCGGACCTTGGATGCCGGCGAACTTCGCTACAACCCGATGTCCTACCATAACGGCTCGATCTGGCCTCATGACAACGCGCTGATCGCCGCCGGTCTCGCGCGTTATGGTTTCGTCGACGAAGTCAACCGGATTATCGCCGGCCTGTTCGATGCCAGCTCGTTCTTCGATCTACAACGGCTGCCCGAGCTTTTTTGCGGCTTTGATCGGCGGAGCGGTGAAGGACCGACGCTTTACCCGGTGGCGTGCGCGCCGCAGGCCTGGGCTGCCGGCGCGGTTTTTCTGCTCCTGCAAACCTGTCTGGGTCTATCGATCGACGGCATCCACGGAACAATTTGTTTCACCCGGCCGGCGCTGCCGCCGTTCATCGGTGATGTCTCGATAAACAATCTACGCGTCGGCGAAGGGTCCATCGATCTGGTGGTCGACCGCTCGTTTAGGGGCGTCGGCGTCGTTAGGCGCCAGGGCAATGTCAACGTGGTGATCCGCTAGCTGCGCTTATTCTATGAGGCCCGCTCCTCCTGGCGCTGCCGCGCCGTCATTCCAGTGGGCCTCGCCGTTAACCGCCGGCAAAAATTGCTGTTGCCTCTTCGCTTCGATGATTTGCTCATAGAGCGCGACATAGTCGCGCGTCATGCGCTCGGCGCTGAAACGTTGCTCGAACAAGCGCCGGCATTCTTGACGGTCCAGGTATGAAATTCTAGCGCTGGCCGCGACCGCTTCCTCGATGCTATCGACGATGAAGCCGCTGGGTCCGTCTTGGATTAGCTCCGGGACCGAGCCGCGCCGAAAAGCGATGACCGGCGTGCCGCAGGCCATCGCCTCGATGAGAACGAGGCCGAACGGCTCCGGCCAATCGATCGGAAACAGGAGCGCGCGCGCATTGCCGAGGAACTCTTGTTTGTCGCCGTCACCGATTTCACCGAGCCATTCGATCAACGGGTGGTCGAGCAGCGGTTCGATCGTTTCATGGTAATATTCCCGGTCGGCTTGATCGATTTTCGCCGCAACTTTAAGCTTCATGCCCGCGCGAATCGCGATCTCGATGGCGCGATCCAGCCGTTTCTCGGCCGACACCCGGCCAAGAAACGCCAGATAATCTCCTTCCCCCGTGCCGCAATAATGGAGTTCCGTGGGCAGTCCATGATAAACGGTGGCCTGCCAATTGGCCCAGGGTAAGGGCCGGCGCTGATCGTCTGAAATCGAAACCAGCGGCATGCCTCGATAGCGGCGATAGAGCGGCATCAGATCCGGAATATCCAAGCGGCCGTGCAGGGTGGTTAAATGAGCCGTCGCCGATCGGTGCGCTACCGGAAAATGCAGGTAACCGGAATGAAAATGAATGATGTCGAATCGGTCAGCCTGCGCTAGAACCTGATCGAGTTGTATGTAGTGATGAGCCAGCGGTTCGCGCACGTGCGGATCGTGGCGCAATCCGCGCGGACAGGCTGCCACCAGCCGAGCCTGAGTCTCCGAATCTCCGCTCGCAAACAGCGTCACCTCATGGCCCTGGCGCACCAATTCTTCGGTCAGATAAGAAACCACTCGTTCCGTGCCGCCATAGAATTTCGGCGGGACGCTCTCGTACAGCGGTGCAACTTGCGCAATCCTCATGAGCACCTCACCTGTTATCAGGAATTCCGAGGTAAGCCGCAGCAATCACTATGCCAGATCGGCCAAAAATGGCGTTGGTGGAGCCGAGTCATCCCGCTGTCCGGACCGTAAGACGGCGCGCCGATGCGGCGTCCTGCGCCTGAGACACTTTTCTCGGCAGAAGGTGAGTGTCGAGCGGCGAGCCATCATGGGTTTGAGCTAAATGTCTCGGCTTCTTGGCGCAGGAACTTGTGACTCGTAACGCGTCACTCGTCACTAACCGCCGGCAACTCACGAAGGCGCAAGAGAATGATAGAAGCCGCGCACGCCGTTGAGCACGTACTGAACCGCGAGCGCCGCCAGCACGATCCCTAACACGCGCGTGATGATGTGGATCTTTCCTTTTCCTAATTGCGCGATCAGCCGCTCGCCGAAACTCAATACGAACCAGGAAAGCAAAAAAACCGCTGCGATCACCGCCACTAGCACCATCAGCTGCGCCAAACCCGCGCTCGGCTGATGGCTCAAGAGTATAATGGTGGTGATTGTCCCCGGACCCGACAAGAGCGGGATCGCCAAAGGAAAAACCGCTATGTCGCTCGCGTCTGGCGCGCCGCCTTCGCTTTTTTCCGGCGCCTGCAGCGCGCCCCGCCCGCCAAAGAGCATCGGCATGGCGGCGGCGAAAAGCAGTATGCCGCCGCTGATTGCGAATGCATCCACGCTGACGCCGAGCCGCGCCAGAACGAACGAGCCGGCCAAGAGAAAGAACAGAGCCACGGTGACCGCAATCATGACCGCGCGGCGCAGGATCGCGGCGCGCTCCGGGGCGTTCAGTGATTGCGTTAATGCGGCAAAGATCGGCGCAACGCCGATCGGATCCACCACCAGCAGCAGCATCACCGTCGCGCGCGCCGCCAACGTAATCAACGATTCTTCCACCGGTGCTCCCTAGAAATGCCCCTCGAATCGCAAAAGCGGCGCCTCGCGTTTGTCCCAATTTTTTTTATGCCGCGCCAGCGGGATCTCACAACTGGGACAAGCCCGATGCGGCACGGAACGAAAACAAACACATGGAGCGCACAGTCTGAACTTTCTGATGGTGGCATGCTCCTTGCGGATACTGCGGCTAGCGCAGCGCAACGCCAAAAAATTTTTATCGTCGAAAGGAGAAGGTCACAGATGCGGAAAAAAAGTTTAGGCGTGTCAACGATTGTGTTCAGCAGCGCCCTGGTTCTCGGCAATCCCGCAGTTTGGTCGCAAACATCCTCGGGGAGTGGTTCCTCCGGCGCCTCCGGTTCCGGATCGCAACAAGAGCAACGATCCGGAGCCTCGGGTTCGGTGAGCGGCTCCGGCTCTTCAGGATCGGCGGGAAGTTCCGGCTCTTCGGGTATGTCGGGAAGCAGCAACGCGACGGGGCGTTCCTCGACCGGCAGCTCGTCGATGGGCAGCTCGTCAATGGGCAGCTCGTCGGCGGCGGGGAGTGTCTCGGCGAGCGGTCAGTGGTCGAGCGAGGACATCAAGCAGGTGCAGCAGAAGTTGCAAGAAAAGGGTTACAATCCGGGAGCCGCTGACGGCATCCTCGGTCCGCGCACGCAGCAAGCGCTGCGCCGGTTCCAGCAAGCGCAAAAGATTCAGGCGACCGGGCAGTTGGACAGCGAAACCGCCAGCGCCCTCGGCGTGACGCTGTCGTCTTCCTCGATGGGCAGCAGCGGCTCGGGCGCGGGTTCGTCCGGCGCCGGCGCAAGTAGCAGAAGTGGCTCGTCCGCAAGCGACACCGGCTCGGTCGGGGGTTCTTCCAGTTCGGGCGCAGGCTCGCTCGGCGGCGGTTCTGGCGCCGGTAGCGGCACCTCACGCTCAGGAGCAGGCTCCCTCGGCAGCGGCTCCTCCACTGAAAAGAGCGGCACGGCCAGCGGGCGCAGCAGCAGCCCGTCGAGTGATCTCGGCAGCGGTAGCGGCAGCAGCCCCAGTGGCGCGGGTTCTTCAGGGCGTACCAAAAGCTCAAGCGATGCGGGATCGACCGGCAGCGGACTCAGCGGTTCCGATCGCGGCAGCTCTGGTAGCGCCGTTCCTCCGGGTTCAAAAGGCGAATCGACCACCTCGGATCCCAGCAAACCGACCGGTAAAAGCAGTTCGGACTAATAGTAAGGCGGTGTTGCGTTCGCAGTCGTGGCTCGGCGCGGGGCAGGAACTGAATCCTGCCTCCGCCGAGTCATTTTTTTTCCACTCTCATCGTTCGATTCGCGCCGGTCGCTGGCAAATTTCCGCGCCACATTTACCGCTCTCTGCCGAGATTCCAGGATGGCGGATCGCTAGCGGGGAAAGATTGGGCGATCGCCTCGTCGATTTGCTCTTCGCTCAACGGCGCGGCGCGTTTGGCGGCCGGAGCCAATTCGATCCGTTGAGCGGCGCCTGCCGTATTCATCCAGCTGCGTAATACCTCGGCCACGCTCCAGGCTTGCGCCACACAACCGCGCGGCGTAAACGGCGCCTCGGCATCGAACACCTCGCTGACGGTACCGATGCAACCCTCTCCTAGATGGGCGCTAAAAGCCGCAAGAAACTCCGCCGCCCGGGCGCGCTCCTCGGGATAAACTTTCAACCACGCATCGACGAACGGCCCGATCAACCAGGCCCACACCGTGCCTTGATGATAAGCGGCGTCGCGAGCGCGCAGATCGCCGAAGTAGCGCGCCTTGTAGTCGGGGTGATCGGGCGCCAGCGAACGAAGCCCATATGGCGTGAGCAATCGGCGGCGCACGATATCCACCACGGCGCGCCAGCGTTCCCTTTCGAGCACCGGATGGCGCAGCGAGATGGCGAGCACTTGATTGGGCCGGCACGCGTCGTCGTTGACGCCGGCCCGGTTTTCACAATCGACAACATCGAATAAATAACCGCGCTGCTCGTTCCAAAAGCGCCGGTTGAAGGACTCCTGCACGCGCCGGGCATGCTCGGCGAGATCTCTCGCGCCGGCGTCATCGCCCGCCTCCGTCAGCCACTCCTCCAGCAAGCGCAGAGCATTGAACCATAGCGCGTTGATCTCAACCGCTTTGCCGCGCCGCGGCGTCACCACCCAGTCGCCGACCTTGGCATCCATCCACGTGAGCTGTACGCCTTCCTGGCCCTGGCGCAACAGTCCGTCCTGTGCATCGACGCCGATGCCGAACAGAGTGCCGCGCAGATGATGCTCGATGACATCGCGCAAGGTCGGCAGCAAACGTTGCAGCAGGGCGCGCTCGCCGGTCGCCTGCCGAAAGCGGTCGAGCGCATGAAAAAACCACAGCGTCGCGTCCGCAGTGTGATAGCGGCCTTGCTCTTCCCCCTCGGGGAACAAGTTGGGGATCAGGCCGTCGCGGATGTGCTCGGAGAAATTTTCCAGGATGCCGCGCGCTTCCTCGATGCGCCGGGTCGCCAACGTCAGTCCTTCGAGGCTGATCATGGTATCGCGGCCCCAGTCGGTGAACCAGTGATAGCCCGCGATGATCGTGCGCCGGTTGCGAGCCTCGGAACCGCGGCTGCGGTGCGCGGGAGCGACGATGAAAGCGTCGGCCGCCAGCGTCAGCTCCGCCGCCATGCCGTCGGTCAGATCGCCCAGAAGCGCTTCCCTCCTGGCATGCTCTCCGGCGCAGAGCCGGCGCGGGCCGGCTTCTTCGATGGTTTCCCACGGTTCGATTGACGCCGCCAGCGTCACTGCTTCGGCGCGCGCGATTTCCGCCTCGAAAACGCCGAAGCTGCACAGCTCGCCGAAGGCGTCATAGCCGCGTTGCTGTTCGGCGCGATAGAAAATGTTTTCCACGCGCGCCTGACCGCCGCGAAAACTCCATTCACGCCCGCCGACCACCAGGCGCAGCGGCGGATGAGCCGGCGCGCGGATCTCGAAGCCGTGCCGCATCGCCGTGAGCGTGTAATTTTCCGCCGCCGCTTGAGACACGGTCGCCTCGTGGCGGCGAAACTGAACATAGGGACAAAGCTTGAGACGCGCAACGCCATCGCCCTCGATCAGCCGGTAGACAACGTAGGTGCTATTCCGGCCGTGCGCCATGAAAACGCTCTTCTCAATGACGTGAGAGTTGATCTGATAGCGCCAGATCGGTAGTCCGTTTTCGAGGCGAAACTCGCTCAGCGCGGCGAAGGACGGACTCTCGGTCGCTTCATGGATAGCCAAACCGGGAGACAGCTCCATCGACGAGCCGTCTGCCCACTCGAGGGTTTCCGATAGCTGGCTCAGCATGACGACCCGGCCGAGCGGCGCCGGCAGCGCCGCGATCAGCAAGCCGTGGTAACGCCGGGTGATCGCGCCGATGAGCGTTGCCGAGGCGTAGCCTCCGAGTCCATTGGTGACCAGCCATTCGCGTTCCCCCAGCAGTTCCGGAGGCGCCGCCCCCTCGCCGCTAAACGGCACTCGTCGCACTACCATAAAATAATTGAAAATGAATAATTGATAATCAATGCTGTCCCAATGTTAGTTGAACAAAATTAATTGGTTATGAGCATGGGGGTCCATGTTTTCGCAAACCGGTTGTGAAAGCGCTTGGTAAATCGGGATTTTTTCGAAAAGCGAAACGCTCAAAATCTGTAGAATCGAATGCAGACTTTTTGCTTCTTGACGATCGCCACCAGCACATAGACAGCGATCGCAGTCCAGATTTGCGTCCTGACCGCGTTCTGCGAAGTGCCATAGAAAGCCTTGATGCGCAGGTGTTGCTTGATCCAGCGAAAGAACAGTTCCACTTTCCAACGACACCGATACAGCTCGGTGATGGTCAAAGCCGGCAAGAGAAAATTGTTGGTGAGAAACACAAAACGTTTTTCGCTCATCCCATCGTAATAACGCACCCGGCGCAGCCGCTCGGGATAACCGCGCTTGGGAACCGGATTGTTGAGCACAACGATCTGATCGCACTGAAGACCGGTGTTTTTGTCGATCGCTTGAGAATACAGTCGTCGGCAATCGAACCGTCTTTTGGCCCGAGTGACAAAGAACGCTCCCGACTGATGCATACGGTAGAGTCGGCGGAAATCCAGATAGCCGCGGTCCATCAGATAAATGGCGCCCGCTTCCCAGATCAACTCGTCGAGGATGTTGACCTCGTGGATCTGTCCACCGGTGATAATCACCACGGTGGGAATACTGCCGCGCAAGTCGAGCAGAGTGTGAAGCTTGACCGCGGATTTGCGGCGACGAAACTGCGCCCAAGGAAAAAGCGACAGACACAGATCGACGGTGGTTGCATCCAAAGCGTAAACAGTTTGTTCGAGTTCCAAGCCGAAGGGTTCGCTTTGGTAAAGAGTGCGTGCGTATTGGATGAGCGTCTGAGCAAAGTCGGCATAGATGCGCCAGTCCCGCATCTGATTGGCATTGGCCAAAGTGTTGCGCGAGACGGTGCTTCGAATTCCCATGTGGTAGAGTTTTTGTGGTGCGGTACGAAGACAGGTCTCGATATCTCTGAGGCTCTCTCGATAAGTGAGTTGAGCGAAGGCAAGGGTTAGAAACTGATCCCAGCAAGAAAAACTTTTGACCTTGTACTCGCCGTGATACCGTTCGACGCAGCGGCGAAACTCGTAACTGGAGGGAATGAAGTCTACCAGTTGAGCGAAAATCGTTTTGCCAGAATTCATCGCTGAGCTCCTTGCACCAGGGTGGGGTGCCCTGATTTTCGATGAATTCTGATTTCAAATCGATAAATCGCTGATCGGTCATAAAATCTATAACTTTTAGCCGGTTAAACCCTATACGTTTTCAAACGTTGGGACAGTATTGATTGATAATTGATAATGACCGGAACTCGTGATCCGAGCATTCTCAATTATCTATTAAGAATTATCCATTAAAAATTGCCGATTGATAACGAAAGATCATTGATAAATGGAAATGATGGGACCCGGAATGCGGAAAATACTTCCGAATATTATCAATTATCCATTATCAATTATCCATTAGGGTGGTGTTATCGATTCTTCATTAAAGTGGTGGGAGCGCGGCATCATTTACCAGATTTATCCGCGCTCGTTCATGGACAGCAATGGCGACGGTGTCGGCGATTTGGCTGGCATCAGCGGCAAACTCGATTATCTCCAGTGGCTCGGCGTCGACGCTTTGTGGATCTCGCCGATTTTCCCCTCGCCGATGGCCGACTTTGGCTACGACATCAGCGACTACATCGACATCGATCCGCTGTTCGGCACGCTCGCGGAGTTTGACGCCCTGCTCGCCGAAGCGCACCGCCGCGGCTTGAAAGTCTTGCTCGATTACGTGCCGAACCACACCTCGGACCGCCATCCATGGTTTATCGAGGCGCGCGCTGGCCGCTTGAGCCCCAAGCGCGATTGGTACATCTGGCGCGATCCGGCGCCCGACGGCGGTCCGCCCAACAACTGGCGCTCCAACTTCGGCGGCTCCGCCTGGCAATGGGATGAAGACAGCGGGCAATATTATTATCACGCTTTTCTCAAGGAACAGCCCGACCTCAATTGGCGCAATCCTCAGGTCCGCGCCGCCATGCTCGAAGTTCTGCGTTTCTGGCTCGAGCGCGGCGTCGATGGTTTTCGCGTCGACGTGATGCATCACATTATCAAGGACAGTGAGTTCCGCGATAATCCTCCCAATCCGGATTATCGGCCGGGGATGTCCCCCTATCGCGAGCTGCTGGCGACCTACAGCACCGATCGCCCCGAGGTCCACGAGATCGTCGAGCAGATGCGCCGGGTGGTTGAAGATTACGATGATCGCATGCTCGTCGGCGAAATCTATCTGCCGGTGGAGCGCCTCGTGACGTATTACGGCGCCAGCGGCAATGGCGCGCATTTACCGTTTAATTTCCAGTTGATCTCTTTGCCCTGGGACGCGCGCGCCATCAGCGCTGCGATGGAGCGGTATTACGCGCTGCTACCCGGCAACGCTTGGCCCAACTGGGTTCTCGGCAACCATGACAAGCCGCGCATCGCCAGCCGCATCGGCGCCGCGCAGGCGCGCGTTGCGGCGATGTTGCTGCTTACCTTGCGCGGCACGCCGACGCTCTATTATGGCGACGAGATCGGCATGGAGGATGTACCGATCTCGGCCACGCAGGTGCGCGACCCCTACGAAAAGAATGTGCCGGGGCTGGGATTGGGGCGCGATCCGGAGCGTACGCCGATGCAGTGGGACGCGAGCCCCCATGCCGGCTTTAGCCGCGCCGATCCCTGGTTGCCCGTGGGAACCAGCTATCGGAGCGTCAACGTCGCGGCGCAAAACGGAACGATCCCGGCTCGTTGCTGCGCCTGTATCGAAACTTGATCGAACTGCGTCGTGCCGAAGCGGCGCTGTCGGTCGGCGAGCTGGCGCCGCTGCCGCCGGAAGAAAGCTTCCTCGCCTACATCCGCAAGGCCGGCGCGCGCCGGCTGCTGGTCGTGCTGAACCTTCGACCGGAGCCGAGCCGCTTTGCTCTGAGCGAGCTGCGTTGCGCCGCCCGCGTTCTGCTTTCAACCCACATGGACCGCATCGATGAGGAGGAGAAAAGTTCTCTCGAGCTGCGCGCGGACGAAGGCGTCATCTGCGCACTTACTTGAGTAAGCCACGATCCCTCTTGTCACGAGCGGGAGCCCGCTCATAGAGAGACCGTCCTGCTTTTGAAAATTCCTGGCGCGGATTTTGCGAAACTGTGATGCTCAGAAAGGAGGGCAACCATGCCGGCGAAGAAGAAGCAGAAACGAGGGAGAAAAGGCAAAAGCCAAAAATCCTCGAAGAACCGAAAATCTTCGAATCGCAACCGATCCGAAGAGATGTAAAGCGGTAGGCGTTCGAGTAGGGACAGGCGCGCGACCTGTCCCTACCGCCGATAGCGTGGCTAGCGAAGCCCGAGGAAGCTCAGAACGAAGAGCACCACGACCACCAGGCCCACGATGTAGATGATCGAATTCATGAGTTCGCCTCCTTCGATTTAGTATTCAAAAAATCGCGCTCCCGATCACGCCCAACACGGATAAGCCGATACCGACAACTGCAATCACGATCGCTACCACGCTCAGCGCGCCGCCGCTGATACGCGGCGATGCGGCCATGAAAAACCCAATTGCTCCCAAGGTCGCGGCGATTACTTCGAGCAACAATCCCCAGCCCGGATTGCCGGCAAATACGAGCACGACTCCGGCGACCGCTGCGATGATGGCCACAATCGCCGCTGTTCCGGTTCGTTGTCCATCGCTGCTATCTTGCGACATGACGGCCTCCCAGATTTTCAATCCACGAACCTGAAGGGGAGCAAGCGTTATGCCAGCAGAGCCCCAGCGTCCGTTTTGACCCGATCGCCTGATCGGTTTTTGGCGCAATTTTTTTTATTTTTGTGGTGCTTTTTTCATTTCAGCTGGCCTTGCGATTGCGTTCGCATATCGCGAGAGTTTTGCCTCTGCTTGCCAGTCTCTGGTGAGCGGAATCCGAATCGGAAACTCGACTGTGATTTGGGAGATTCTCCATGCCGCGAACCAGCATAGGGCAGATCGCACACGTCTGCAGAAAGAGCGGCGAGAACTCCAACACCTCGCGACCGGAGCTTTGCCGAGATTAGGGAAGGCGTGAAGCGGAGATCCAAGAGCACGCGCAGGAAGAACGCGACACGCGCGTCCTCGAGCGGCTCGACGAGCGGCAGCAATCGCGTCTGCGCGATGTCGATGACGCGCTGGCGCGGATCGAAGCGGGTACGCACGGCGTGTGCGCCAATTGCGCCCGCGCCATCGACGAAGCGAGGCTGAGCGCCAATCCCACCGCGACACTGTGCGTCGACTGCGCGGCCGAAGCCGGTTCAAGGCGCCGGGAGCGCCGAAGATCTGCCCGAATCCGGTAGGCTGCCGCCCGATCTCGATGGTCTCGCCGATGCGGAAGTCGCCGAGCAGTTGATCGAGCTGGCGCGCGAAGACGGCCAGGTCGATATGGAGGAGCTGCGGATCAGGGCGCGGCGCGGAGTCGTTTTTTGTTGACGGCGCCCTGCCCAGCGAAGCTCAGCATCAAGTGCAAGTGCTGCTCAGCATCCTTACCGATGTCGCGGGCATCGCGATATCGTCGACCGCCTCGGAGGGGAACGGCTCGCCTGGGAACGCGATGCCAAAGCGCAACCGCCGCGGGACGTCAACCCCGGATCGGTGTCAGTGATCAGTAATCAGTAATAATCAGTGATCAGTAGTCAGTAATCAGTGATCAGTAATCAGGAGCCAGCGACCATCATTAGTCAGTAATTGTAAGTAATCTGGATCAGTGCAGGGCGGAGTCCGTGAAACACTGTGACCACTGATCACCGATCACTGATCACTGTTTACTGATTTTTGCTGATCACTGATCACCGGTGCCGCCGCGTCCCAGATTCGCAACACTCTTCGGAGCTAGCCGTCGCGCGACCAAGACAAAGAGGCCCCCGGCAACGGCTCTCGCAGTGGCGCGTGCTTTGCTCTTCCTAGTCTAGCGCCTGAGTTACATGCAACCACGGCTAAGAAGAATGCTCCGCAAGCGGCCGCGCCAGAAGATCGCCGTCCCGGGGCGCAACTGCTGGCGCATCGATCATGCCGAACAAAGCGGCATGCTGATTGACGGGCATGATTATTATCGTGCTTTCTATCATGCCGCCGCCAGCGCAGAGCGATACATCCTGATATCCGGCTGGCAGTTCGACAGCACTGTCCCGCTCGTGCGCGGCGCCGATGCCGAAGCAGCGGAAGGGCCGGTCGAGTTTCTTCAATTTCTCAATCGGCTGTGCGAGCTCAAGCCGGAGCTGCGCATTTACATTCTAGCGTGGGACTACAGCATGCTTTACAGCCTCGATCGCGAGTGGTTTCAGGACTTGACCTTCAACTGGAATACCCACGAACGGCTCAGGTTCTGCTACGATCGCGCCGATATCTTCGATGCATCTCATCATCAGAAGCTCGTCGTCATCGACGGCGTCATGAGCTTCGTCGGCGGCATCGATCTTTGCGCCAGCCGGTGGGACGAACGCGATCACCGGCCGGACAATACCATGCGCCGCGACAGCAATGGCGCCGGTTATCGTACCTTCCATGATATGCAAGCTTATCAGTGCGGGCCGGTGGCCAAACATCTGGCCGAATATTTTCAGCAGCGCTGGCGTGCGGTCTGCGGCGCGCCGCTGGAGCTGCCCGAGCCGCAACCGCGGGCGTGCCGCCTGCCTTTCACGCCGACGATCGAACTGGGCGCGGCCGAGGTGGCGATCGCCCGCACGGACATCAACCGGGGAAACGGTGCCAAGCCGAATTTGGAGATTCGCCAGCTTCTCATCGACGCGGTCGATGCCGCCGAGCGGCTAATCTATATCGAGAATCAGTACTGCAGCTCCGAGGCTTTATCCAAAGCTCTCATCAAACGGATGAAGCAGCGCCGTCGCTCGCGCCTCGAGATCGTCCTGATCGTCGCCAAGGACGCCGAAGCGTTTCTTGAGCAACTTTCCATCGGCATCGCGCAAAGCCGGATCATCCGCCGGCTGAGGAAGACCGCCGCGGAGCATGGCCATGCCTTCGGCATCTACTATCCGGCTTCGACCGGCGCCGACGGTACCGAAGTACCGACTTATATTCACTCGAAGCTGGTGCTCATCGACGACCGTTTCTTGAGCGTCGGCTCGGCCAACATGAACAATCGCAGCATGGCCTACGATACCGAATTGAATGTGGCTTGGGACGCGCCCAGTGGCAGCCCGCTAAGCGAGGCGATCCGCCGGTTGCGCATCGATCTGCTCGCCGAGCACACCGGACTCGCGGGCGCAGAGCGCGACCCATTGTCAAAAATCGAAGGTCTCGTCGATTGCTTGAACACCATGGCCAACAGCGGCCGGGAGCGCCTGCGCCATCACCCGGCGCGCAGCATCACAGAAGAATATCAATGGTTGACCTCACTGCTGCCCGACGGCTTACCTTTTGATTCGGAGATCGCGCGCGAAGCGAGGAAAGAACGAAAGCGCGCCGCCGGCAAATCCATCCTTGGGAAAACCATCGCTTATCTCGGCCGGCTCTTTCGCGGCTGGCATCTCAGTCCCGGCTGAGTGGCAGAAAAAGTGGCGAATGGGCGAATTTACTCAGGAGTTATTTGATTACGCGTCACAGGGATAAGCGTCGAGTCGCGCACAGCGCGGATATCCGGAGCCGTAGGCCGCGTTCAGCCCCGCCGTCTGGACACAAACGCCGCTGGCGCGGCTCGGGCGGCGGCCTACAAGGCAGAGAACCATTGCCCGCGCTTGGAACAAATCGCCGCTTAGCCCTGCTCCTTTGTCATTCGCAAAAATCGCCCGCAACTCGCACTGCCGATTGACCTATGAGCGTAGCGGAACGGCTTCACGATTACAGCCTCGCAAACAGAGCAGCCTGGAGGAGATTTTTCTTCGGTTCGGCGGCGCGGAAAATTCTCTTCTGGTCGGCAGCCCCGATCGCTGCTTTGGTCGTGCTTGCCGTTATCGCGGCATTCTTCATCGACGAGCCGTTGCGCCGGCGCATGGAAGCCAACCTGAACAATGCCTTGAAAGGATACACGGTTCGCATCGGCAGGCTCGACTTCCATCCCATCGGCCTGTCTCTCGATCTGGAGAATTTAGTGATCATCCAGAACGAAAATCCCGAACCGCCGGTCGCCCAGTTCGCCAACCTGAGCGCCAGTGTTCATTGGCGCGCGCTCTTGCATGGCGGCCTGGTCGCCGATTTTGTCATCGACAGCCCGAAGTTTTACATCAATCGCAAGCAGGCGAAACAAGAGATCGACGACAAAGTGCCTCTGAAAGAGCGCGGCTGGCAGCAAGCGCTCCAGGAAATCTATCCGCTCAAAATCAATCGTTTCGAGATCCGCAACGGCGCGCTCACCTACGTGGAAGAAGGGCCGTTTCGCCCCCTCGAGCTCAGCCGGGTAGCTCTGCTCGCCGAAAACATCCGTAACGTACGATCGGAGCCCGACGTCTATCCGTCGCCTTTTGAAATCGAAACCGCCGTGTTCGAGCGGGGCCGGCTGCGCGCCGCCGGACGGGCCGATTTTCTCGCCGAGCCCCACGTCGCTTTCCGATCGGACAATGCCTCTTTGGAAAACGTCGATCTTGGCTATTTCAAACCGATCCTCGAGCGCTACCATTTCGCGGTGAACCGAGGCCGACTGTCGGCGCGGGCCATGATTGACTACGGCACGGAGCAGCAGCGCATCGACATCGCGGAACTGATCGTCGACAACGCCGACGCCGAGTACGTTCACAAGAGCGCCGCGCCGGTCGCCCAGAAAGCCGGCGCCAAAGTCGATCAGAGCGCCAAACAATACAGCGATACGCCGGAGCTGACGGTCAATATCGACAAGCTGCGCGTGCGCGGCAAGCTCGGCTTCGCCAATGCGGCAAGCAAGCCGCCCTACCGGCTGTTCTGGAACGATGTCGATTTGCAAATCGCCAATTTCAGCAACCAGTCGCGCGAAGGGGTGATGACCGGTAAGGCGACGGGGAAGCTCATGGGTAGCGGCGCC
>Ga0209172_10001986_pt1 | contig 39102 bp, 34 predicted proteins | sample LarsenN4metaG_FD_184113 | JGI IMG/M metagenome (GOLD analysis project Ga0209172, IMG submission 184113) | Hot spring sediment bacterial and archeal communities from British Columbia, Canada, to study Microbial Dark Matter (Phase II) - Larsen... ... | reverse complement strand
CGTCTTCCTGGCCACGCGCGAGCCGGGCAACCCCGCCGCTGAGCTCCGCTACCGCAAGACCCTGGGCAACATGGAGGAGGTCAAGGCGCGCGACGCCATCGTCTTCGCCATTGTCAGCGAGGGGGACGAAGCCGCCCGGAAACTTTCCGATGCTGTGGTCGAGATTCCGCCCGCGCCGGAATTACTGCTTCCGCTGCTCGAGGTTGTTCCCTTGCAGCTGCTGGCCTATCACATCGCTATCCTCCGCGGCTGCGACGTTGACCAGCCGCGCAACCTTGCCAAGAGCGTCACGGTGGAGTGAGGACGAGAATGGTGAACCTCTGCATCAACTGCTTTGCGGGTGCCACCGGCGTCCATGTGGAAATCGGCGACTGCGCCCTCATCTTCGGGATGGTGGTCGACATCGTCGCCGCTCCCGCCTGCGAATGCCCCTGCCATGACGGCCACGCCTGCGTCATGCCCCGGCGCATTCGCGGTCACCAGATGCAGCGGATTGATAGCGTGGGAGGGATTTCTTAGGTGGGGTGGTCAATGGCGGGGCTGTAGTTCAGGCAGGCAGAACCTCCTGACAACTGCAGGAGAGGGGTGAGTTCGAGCCTCACCAGCCCCGCCAACCCCGAGGTGGAACCCATGGGTGAACCAGGTCTGGCAACCAAGGTGGAAGGAAACCGCTCTTCAGAACGCGTCTTCTGCGGCGTGGTGCAGTGCTTACCCTGCGCGGCCCGCCGGGTCGTGGACATCCGCGCCGGCGACCTCGTCGTCCTGCGCCGCGACGGCACCATCAACCTCACCTGCCCGCACTGTGGCGTCTGGGGACTCCATCGCCTGGTGCGCATCGGACTCTGACCACTTGGACCACTTGTCTGGAGGAGAAGTTCTGAACGCTGCGCGGAAGAGGGCAGCGTGTCGGCTGCTTAGTGCCGTTCCAACTATTGGAGCCTAAAGGGAGAGGCCAGCGATGCCCTATACCTACCTGCTGCTGACTTGCGGAACCGGCTGGCGGGCTACCTCGGCTCTGCTTGCCGCAACAAGTTGGAACGGCACTAGTAGCGGGCCTTTACCCCCTGCACCTGGAAGGCCGCCAGGGAGGACTTGACCACGTAGAGAATCTCGTTGTTGCTTTCCGGGTCCGGCGGCTTGAGGAAAAATCCCGGACTCATCAGCAAGTCCAGCGAGTTCCGCACCACTCCTTCCGTCGCCTCCCGGTCGTAAAACTGCATCCGCACCCACAATCCTTCGATGGGCGGGTGCGTCTCGAAGAACTTGATTTCCTTGTATTCCTTCCGCCCGTCGAAGCTCTTTACGAAGAAGAGCGCCTTGAGCGACTTCATTGGGATGGAGACTGTCCGCTTGGAATCGGCCAGGCGGATCTTGATGGGGGAGGATACTTGCGGGGACTCCCGCTGGAGCAGCTCTTCCAGATCGGCGATGGGTACCGCGTCCGTGTAGCCCTTGAGCAGTTTCCCCCCGCGCAGGTGGGCCACGACCTTCAATCCGGCTTTCCCCCCGTGTACCATGAGGCGAGAATTCTACACCGGTTCCTGCGGAAACAACCCGGTCTTTGGCTTCTCCTGGCCGATTCCGTACTGGCGGATCTTGTAGAGCAGAGCCTTGTAGCTGATATTCAGAATCCGCGCCGCTTCCTTCCGGCTCCAGTTCGTCTGTTCGAGCACCCGCGCGATGGCTTCCTTCTCCGCCTCGTCCTTGAGGCTGCGCACGAGCGACTTCAAGTCGCTCGGCTGGGCTTCCTCGGATGCCGCACCGCCCTCGGCCCGTTCGGCGCCCTCGCGCCCGCGGCATTGCTCCAGCTCGTTCAGCGCCAGGTTCTCATCGCTCAGAATCAGATACCGTTTCACGAAGTTCTGTAGCTCCCGCAGATTGCCCGGCCAGGCGTGCCGTAGGCAGGCTTCCACCAGGGGGGATGTGAGCGGCAGCGGCGGCCGCGCGTACTGCTCCGCAAACCGCGCCATGAAGTGCCGCAGCAGCAGCGGGATCTCTTCCCGGCGCTCCCGCAGCGGCGGCAGATAGACGGTGAAGGCATTCAGGCGGTAGTAGAGGTCTTCACGCATCCGCCGGGTACGGATGGCCTCCGAGATATCCACGTTCGTCGCCGCCAGGATGCGCACATCCACCGCGATGGTCGCGCGGCCGCCCAGCCGCGAAAATTCCTGGTCCTGCAGCACGTGCAGGAGCTTCGCTTGCAAGGAGGGCGGCATCTCGGCAATCTCGTCCAGCAGGATCGTGCCCTTGTTGCACAGCTCGAACTTGCCCGGCTTCGACCGCACCGCACCCGTAAACGCCCCGGCTTCGTAGCCGAAGAGTTCGCTCTCCAGCAGCTCCCCGGGCAGCGCCGCGCAGTTCACCTTTAGGAAGGTGCGATGTGCCCGGGTGGAAAACTTGTGCACCAGCCGCGCCACCACTTCCTTGCCTGACCCGCTCTCGCCCAGGATCAATATGGGAACGTCCACCCGCGCCACCTGCGCGACCTGCGCCCGGATGGCTCGCATCACCGGACTCGCCGCGACGTAAAACAGGTCGTCGCCGACTTCTTCGATCTCTCCGGCCCGGGGCTCCGGCGCGGCCACTCCGGCCAGCGTCTTCAGCGTGGTCTCGAGCACCCGATCCAGGTCGCCCTTCTGGAACGGCTTCGTCAGGTAGTCCTGGGCTCCCAACCGCACTGCCCGCACCACCTTCTGCGGTTCACTCACACAGGAGAGCATGATCACCTTCAGCCCCGGTCGCACCTGCCGCAACCGCTCCAGCGTCTCCAGGCCGTCTACCTCCGGCATCAGCACATCGAGCAACACCAGATCGGGAATCGGCTCGGACTGCACCCGCTGGATCGCCTCCGCTCCGCTGGCGGCGGTTTCCACCGCATAGTTGTCGATCTCCAGCAGCGTCCGCAGGTAGCGGCGCATTCCCGGTTCGTCATCAACTACAAGAATACTGGCTGCGGTGCTCATTGCGCTCTGCTCTCCCCCTGCGTATTCAGGCGGGTCGCTGCGGCAACAGGAAACAGAACTTGCTCCCCGCACCCGGCTCGCTTTCGACCCAGATCTTGCCTCCGTGCGCCAGAACGAGACGCCGGACGATCGCCAGCCCCATCCCCAGCCCGTCGGATTCCGCCTCCGCTACCGGCAGCTTGAGAAAGTCATCGAAGATTTCCTGGTGGTATTCCGCGGCAATCCCTGCCCCGGTGTCCGCCACGCTTACGCGCATCGCATTGACACCTTGTGTGCCCACTTGCCGCCTCTCCTCTTTCAATCCCGTCTCCTGCCGCGTGCGCCGCTCCCAGAAATGCGGCTCCGCCGTCAGCCATACCGTCCCCCCTCTGGGTGTGAACTTCAACGCGTTCTCCAGCAGATTGGCCACAATCCGCTGCACCTTGTGATAGTCGAAGGGGAAAAGTTCGAGAGTTTCGTTCTTGGGGAAATAGAACGCCACGCCCTTCGCCTGGAAGCGGCTGAGCCAGAACTCGTACACCTCCGACAGGCAGGCATTCAAATCCCCGCACTCAAACTTCATGCTCAGGGCGCCGGTTTCCAGGGCGCTGTAGGTGAGAAACTCGTGGGCGAACTCGTGCAACCGCGCGCAATTGGCTTGCAGGTCTTCCAGGATGGCCAGTTGCCGTTCGTTGAGCGCGCCGGCCTTCTGGCGCAGCAGGACGTCGACATAGCCGGCCATGATTGCCAGCGGCGTCTTCAGTTCATGCGCCGCGGTGGCCAACGCCTGCTCGGTGCGGCGATTCTTCTCCGCCATCCGCTGGTAGGCTTGGAGCAATTCCTCGTAGTTGAGGGAATCGACCGCGCTTCCCGCCGGCAATTCGGGCCAACTCTCGCGGGTCGGTGCTTCTTCTGTGTGGAGGTTTCGTGTTGGCGACAGCGCGGGCGCGACCTGTGGGTCGGGAGACATGTACAGATGCGCTTCGACTCTTTTAGCCTTACGGATTACGCCAACCCCGGAATGTTACTGGCTGGCCCGTGCTACAGGGCGACCAGCGATGCCCTGCACCCCCCCAGCGAGGAGGATTCTAGGAAACTCCGACGGGAGTGTCAAGACAAAAAGCGCAACGGAGTTCCCCTCTCAGGTCAAAGCGTTGCGCTTTGCCACAGGCAGGGACTGGCACGAATGCGCACAACTGTCTGCTCGATTCGCTCCTAAGCATCGCAAAGACTTAGGGTTTTCTTCCGTGGCCTCGCACGCCCGTGTTTCGATCCCATTTGGCCTTCCAGGTGCCAAGCAGAAAGCGGCTAAAGGAGTGTGTGTGGTCGCCCGGAGGGCAACTACCGAGAGGCGCCGCTGGCAGCGTCTACCTCTAGCCATCCCAGTCTTCGTCCGCGGCGGGGATGAGCGCGGCAAAGAGTTCCTCGAATTCGCCAACGCCCTCAACATCAGTGCCGGCGGAGCCCTGCTCGTCACCCGGCGCTACCTGCCGCGCTCCTCGAAGGTGTCGCTGGAGATTCCCTCGGCTCCCCTCCCCAACCTTGCCTCCAAGCCCTATTTTGTCCGCACCTTGCAGGCTCGCGTCGTTCGCCTCGATCTGGCTGACAAGTATCACCTCTGGGGCGTGCAGTTCACCCGTCCCCTCATCTGATCCCAAAGCTGTCAAGGGAAAGTCCCTTCCCTGGGGTGAAAAACTTTTCCCTCTCTCGGTCGTAGGCCTCTGCACGACCCGTCTCAGGTGTCTACCTCCCAACAAGCGCCCCCACGGCCCCTAACCCGCTCAAATCTCATTGGATAGTGACCTTCTCGCCCCCTCCGGCGTTCCCCTGGTTGCCTGTCCGGGGAAGAAAAGTTTGGCGGCTTGAATGCAAACGGTAGCAAGGGGCAGCAAAAACCATACTGTGTCTTCACAGGAATAAACCATGGCGCTGACTTCTGGATCCAATTCCTTCGCAACACCCCTGGGGGTCCTGCCACCCGATGATGTCATCTTCGGCTGCTCGCCCGCCATGCAGGCGGTCCGGCAGCGAATCGAAAAAATCGCCGCGGCCAACGTGCCCGTGCTCATCCACGGTGAGAGCGGCACCGGCAAGGAGGTAGTGGCCAAGCTGCTCCATCGGCAGTCTCCCTGGAAAGAAGGTCCCTTCGTCAAGGTGAATTGCCCCGCCATCCCGGGCACGCTGCTCGAGAGCGAGCTCTTTGGCTACGAACGCGGTGCCTTCACCGGTGCCTATGGCTCCAAGCCCGGCCGCGTCGAGCTCGCCCACCGCGGTACGCTGTTCCTGGACGAGATCGCTGAACTCGATTCCGGCCTCCAGGCAAAGCTCCTGCAGTTGCTCCAGGATGGACAGTTCTGCCGCATCGGTGCCCAGGAGGACAAACGTGTTGAGGTGCGCATGGTCTGCGCCACCAATCGCCAGCTCGAGCGCGAGATTGAGTCTGGGGCCTTTCGCCAGGACCTGTTCTATCGCATCAATGTCGTCAACCTCCACCTCCCCCCACTGCGCGAGCGCTCCGAAGACCTGCCCGTTCTGGTGAATCATTTCCTGAAGTTCCACAACGAAAAATACAACTGCCAGACCCGTTCGCTGTCCGTGGAGTTCATGCGACTCTTCCAGAGTTATGACTGGCCGGGAAATATCCGTGAACTCGAAAACCTGATGAAGCGCTATGTCATTCTGGGCTCCGAGGAAGCCATCGCCTCTGAAATCGTCAACCGCGAGCGCGCGAAACCCTTCGACCCGGAACTCCCTGTCGATGGCCCGATTTCCCTCAAGAAAATCACTCGCCAGGCCGTCCAGGAACTCGAGCGCAAAATCATCCTCAAAGCCCTCCAGGCGAATCACTGGAACCGGAAACGCGCGGCCCGGGCGCTCAACATCAGCTACCGTGCGCTGCTCTACAAGATCAAAGAGGCAGGTGTGCCTCCCAAACGCGCCACCGTGGCCCCGCGGCCGGTTGAAGTCGCGTCCGACTGAGGAAGGATTCCCATGCGCCAGATTACTCTTGGCTCCGCGAAATGGCTGCTCACCCCGCTTTTCCTCGTCCTCGCCGCCATTGCCCTGAGTGCCGCCCAGCAACCCAAGACCCAATCACCCGAGAATGGCAAAGAGAAGGCAGACCCGTCCAAGCCCATCCGGGTTACTGACCAACCGTTTAAAATCGAACCTGGGGAGCAGTACGTCATCGGGCCCGATGACGTCTTGGCCATCAATGTCTGGCGCGAACCGGAAATCTCACGCACCCTGCCCGTCCGGCCCGATGGGAGTATCTCGTTGCCGTTGGTGGGCGAGATCAAAGCCAGCGGCCAGACACCCATGGAGCTGCAAGCCAAGATCACAGAGGAGCTGCGCGCCTATCTCTCCAATCCCCAGGTCACCGTGATTGTGCAGCAGGTGCGCAGTCAGCGATTCAATATCGTGGGGGAAGTCACCCGGCCGGGATCCTACACCTTGGCGCAGCCTATGACGGTCTTGGACGCCATCGCGACCGCCGGCGGCTTTGCCCAGTGGGCAAAAACCAGCAAGATCTATGTCCTGCGGCGCAACAAAGACGGTTCGCGCTTGATTGTCCCCTTCAACTACAAAGAAGTCATCAAGGGGAAGAAGTTTTACCAGGACTTGGAACTTGAGCCCGGCGATACCATCGTGGTGCCGTGAAGCTGAATGACTCGTTACTGCTTGTGTCTTGCGCTTGGGCTGTTCCTGTTTACGCCACCGCTGGCCGCTCAAGCTCCGGCACCCCTCAGCGGCGACCGGCCATCCCTTGCCGTCCGCTCACAGGTGCCGCGCACGAACCGGTTTCTGTTCACCCTGCGAGGCGGAACCATCATTGACGACAATGCCCTCCAGAGCCGGGACAATCGCGTGAGCGACATCACCTATTTGATTGAGGCCGGTATTGCCTTCGAACAACGCCGACCCCGTCTGCAATGGAGCCTGAACTATTCGCCCGGCTTTGCGGTGAATCAGCGGCTCGCAGACCGAGACCTGCTCACCCACGCCTTCGGCTTCTACCTCCAGGGCCAAACTACTCGCCGCTCCTCTCTCCGCTTGCGGACCAACTTCTACCTGACCACCAACCCCTTCAGCCGCCTGGATCAGGCCGGAGTGCCCGAATTCGGCAATCTGGATCGTCCCAACGAGTCTGTGATCACACCCATCGCGCGCCGCATCGGCGGCATGGGCGCGTTGGACTACACCTATCAACTCGGACCCCGCAGCGTCTTCGGTCTTACCGGCACCTATGCCGACGTCCGCTTCCGTGACCTGCCCGCCGCCGACCGAGCAGGACAACGCCTCATCGACTCCCGCGTGGCGGCCGGACGGGTGTTCGCCGGACGCCAGTTTACGCGCCGCCAGTCCGTGGGATTCTCCTACGGTGTCCAGAATATGACCTTCCGCCTCGGACAGGCACGCGCGGTGGTGCATACCGTCCTGTATTCTCACAGTTTTTCCTTCACTCCCAATAACACTTGGTCGATTTTCGCCGGGCCGGAGTACACCCGTGCCCATGACCAGATTGTGCTGAATATTGCTTCCTTCCCGTTTGTGGCTCGATTGGATCTCCCCGTCTTTAATGCCTTCTGGTCGTTGACAGCAGGCTCCAGTTATGGCTGGCAAGGGGAGAGCACCAGCTTGCGTCTCTCGCTGCTGCGTCGCATGAGCGACGGGGGAGGGTTGCTCGGTGCCGTGCGTCTTCATCAGGCTGACGCTGCCCTTCTCAGACGCTTGGGTCGCCTCTGGAGCGCCAATCTTGCCTTCGCGTACGGCGACAGCCGCGCGGTCAATGCCTCCGACGCTGCAGCGCTGCGCATACTGACCGCCGGAACTGGCTTGACCTGCACTCTCCGCGAGAATCTCTCGCTCAATTTCTCTTACGGATGGGTGCAGCAGGACTTTCGGGGCATCTTGGTTGGGGATGGCCGCCGACACAGCAACCGCGGCCAGGTGTCCCTGGCCTATCAATTCGAACGACCTCTGGGGCGCTGACCATGCAGACCGACTTCGACAACAAGCCCCTGCTTTCCTGGGAGGATTATTGGGCCATCGTACGTCGGCGTCGCTGGTCGCTCGGGGGTTCTCTCTTCCTTGGATGGCTCCTGCTGTGGGGTGCCGGCTGGCTGCTGCCCGCTCGCTACCGCTCAGAAACGCTGGTTCTCGTCGAGCAGCAGAAGGTTCCGGAGCGATATGTGACTCCGAACATGGCCGCCGATCTCCAGGAACGCTTGCAGAGCATGACCCAGCAGATTCTGAGCCGAACCCGTCTGCTCCGCATCATTGACGACCTCCAGCTCTATCCTCGGGAGCGCGCCCAACTGACTCCTGAAGAGCTTCTCGACCGAATGCGCAAGGATATCAACATCGAGCTGGTTCGCGCTGACCGCCGGCGGGACGAACTGACAGCCTTCAGGGTCTACTACTCGGCTCCCGATCCGGCGTTGGCTCAGCAGGTGACCAGCCGACTCACCTCCCTCTTCATCGAGGAGAACCTGCGCGTGCGCCAGGAGCAGTCGGAAAGCACCACAGCTTTCTTGGAGAATCAGGTCGAGGGGGCGCGTCGTGACCTCGCCCGCCAGGAAGAGCGCTTGCGGGAGTTCAAGACCCGCTATCTGGGTGAGCTCCCCGAGCAACTCCAGGGCAACGTCCAAATCCTCACCGGACTCCAGAATCGCCTGCAAGCCTTGATGGCGGGGTTGCACCAGGCCGAACAACAAAAACTCTATCTAGACTCTCTGGCCCGGCAGTATCGCTCGTTGCAGGCGAATCTGCGTCAGGGATCGAGTGCGGAAGTGGCGCCTCCTGCGGTGCTGGAACTGGAGTTGGAGCGGCTCCGGAGCCAGCTCGCTGACCTCAGCACGCGCTACACCGAGCGCCACCCGGATGTGCAGCAACTGAGGCAGCAGATCGAGAAAACGGAGAAACTCAAACAACAGATCGAGACAGAGATCGCGAGCGCTCCCTCGGAACCCACTGCCGAGGCGACTGCACCCCGCCCCACGAACTTGGCTCAATTGACCGCCCTGTCGCCCCTTCTGCAGATTGAGGGCCAGCGCAAGGCCAACGAGCTCGAAATCCAGAATCGCAAACGGGAGATCCAGGAAGCTGAAGCCCAAATCCGCCAGTATCAGTCTCGGTTGAACCTCACTCCTCTCCGGGAACAGCAGCTGGCCGACCTCACGCGCGACTACAACCAGTCTCGAGAGAACTATGAATCCCTCTTGGCCAAGAAGCTGCAGTCAGAGTTGGCCACCAACTTGGAGAAACGTCAGCAGGGCGAGCAGTTCCGCATCCTGGATCCTCCCAGTCGGCCCCAGAAGCCCTACTGGCCCAACCGCTCCCGCTTCAGCCTGATCGGCTTGGTCGCAGGCATGTTCTTGGGGATTCTCGCAATGGCGGGAACCGAAATGTGGGACGACCGGATCTATCAGGAAAAGGATTTTGGGGGTCTGCTGTCGGTACCCGTGTTGGCCGAAATCCCGCCCCTGCTCACGCCTCGAGAGCGGCGCCGACAGTCCTGGCGGAGACGCTTCGAGTGGATCGCCGGAACGCTGCTGCTGGTGGGAATGGCAGCAGGAAGTCTTGCGGCGTTTTATTGGGGTTAACTGCTGTGTATAAGAAATTCTACGGACTGACGCGAAATCCGTTTGAACTGAGCCCCGATCCCTATTTCCTCTACCCCACCGCCCGCCACAATGAAGCCCTTGCCTGCCTCTACTACGGCGTCCGCCGGCACAAGGGATTCGTGGTGCTGGCCGGTGAAGTGGGAACCGGCAAGACCTTGCTTATCCGCTGCCTGCTCAACTTGCTGAACCATAATCAGGTGGCGTTTGCCTACGTGTTCAACACCCGCCTTTCCGTCACCCAGTTCTTCCAGTACATCTTGGGGGATTTCGGGCTTTCCCCAGGCGGTAAGTCGAAGAGCGAAATGTTGCTCGAGCTGAACAATTTCCTCATCGACCGCCACCGCCGCGGTCTCACCACGGTGCTCGTCGTGGACGAAGCCCAACAGCTCCGTCGCGACCTCCTCGAAGAGATTCGCCTCTTGACCAATTTGGAGACCTCGCAGCAAAAACTACTTCAAATTATTCTGGCTGGCCAGCCCGAGCTCGACCGCAAACTCGATGCCCCGGAGTTGCGTCAACTCAAACAGCGCATCGCCCATCGGGCCTGGCTGGAGCCACTGACGGAAGCCGAAACCCAGGGCTACATCCTGCGGCGCTTGGAACTCGCCGGCGCGCGGGGACGCGCGCGCGATCTCTTCCCGGAAGCCGCCGTCAAGGTCGTGCACACGCACTCCCGCGGCATCCCCCGCCTGATCAATACCCTGTGCGAAAATGGCCTCATCGCTGCCTACGCCCGCCAGGCACGCAACGTCGACCCGGAAATCATCGAGGAAATCGCGGCCGATTTCCGTCTCCAGCCGGAACAGACTGCAGCGGCGGCCGCTGACAATGGACAAACACAGAATCGCAAGGCGGTCCTGAAGATGTTGCTGCAAATGCTGGAATCGTTGGAAGGGGGCAGGGAAGTGAAGCCCGCGCCAATCGACACCGTCTCTGCCGGGGGGAGTCACACTTCATGAGTCGCCTGTATGAGGCTTTGAAGCAGTCCGAGCACGAGCGCATTGGCCAGGGTTCCTTCCCGGGCGAATCCGCCCCCATGGCGGCCGACCTGCTCCGTGCGGTCGAAACTGAGTCCCTTGGCCTGGAGGAAATTCGTATCCTGCAGCCCGTCATGCGCCCGGAGAGCCGCCTGGTGACGCTCACGGATGAACACAGTCTGGGTGCGGAGAAATTCCGTTTGCTCGGCGCTCGCCTGCGCCACTTGCAGGCCCAGCGGGGCATCAAGAAAGTGCTCGTCACCAGCAGCGTGGTGGAGGAAGGCAAGAGCCTGGTCGCAGCCAATCTCGCCCTCACCCTGGCCCAGGCGAAACTCCGAACCCTCCTGGTCGAAGGGGATCTGCGTCAGCCGAGCCTGTCGCAACTTTTCGGCTTGGGGAAGCTGCGCGGGATCAGTGAGTGGGGGCAGGCAGAGGAATCGGTTGCGCGCTACCTCTATCGGCTGAATGGAGTCCCACTCTGGTTCCTGCCGGCCGGTGCCGTGCCCGGACAGCCCTTGAAGATTCTGCAATCCCCCCGACTCTCCGAGCTCATCACCCAGCTGTCGAGTTGGTTCGACTGGATCGTCGTGGACTCCACACCTCTGCTTCCCTTGGCCGATGTCAACGTGTGGGCACGTCTGACGGACGGGATGTTGCTCGTTATCCGCGAAGGCAGGACCCCCGGCAAGCTCCTGCGCAAAGCCTTGGAGTCTTTGGATAATCCCAAGCTCATCGGCGTGGTCTTCAACGAGGCGACCGCCAGCCAGCATCGCTACTATGGTCGCTACTACACCGACGTCCGATCTGAGGTGAAAGCAAGCGCGCGTTCACCCAACCCCCATCGCCCCTAGTGACCGCGCGACCTCTCGGCTGCCTTTGTCTCTTGACACGGGTCACGCGCATGACTAGTCTTCTGCGAAACTGTTGGTTGAATTCCCCATCACTGAACAGTGCCAAGAAGACTGGATCAGAGGACGGAGGGTAACGCTGCTCGGTGAGGAGGACCGCGTGAACCCGGCAACTGCCAAGGCGTCCAGCTTTCTTCTCTGTTTCTTCTTGACCGTTGCTGTCGCAGGCTGCGGTCTGGGTGAGTCGGGAGGAAGTTTCTCAAGCGGGGGTAACGGCGGAGGTGGGACGCACTCGGTTGAGTTGCAGTGGAATGCGAGCACATCACCGGGGATCGCGGGCTACAATGTGTACCGCGCTGACCGCTCCGGTGGTCCCTATGTCAAGCTCAACTCAAGCTTGATCGCAGGTCTGACCTTCACCGACTCTACCGTGCAGTCTGGGCAAACTTACTTCTACGTGGCGACCGCTATCGACGGCAGCCTGGTGGAAAGCGTCTTTTCCAACGAAGTCTCTGCCACCATACCAACTCCATAGTCTCAGACCATCCAGACCGCAAGGTCTGACGTGGGGGATTCCACCTTGCACTCTCTTTACGTCAATAGAGCAAGTTTTTTCACCTTTCACCTCTAGGCGAAGAAAAGGAGTCAAAGCTGGATGGATAGCCGCGCCTCCCCTGCCCTTGTTAACTCCCCTTTTTTCAAGTAATTAATCGACCTACCGCACATCCTCTGTGCCCCGCCTGAGGACTTGTTCTGGCAGGTGAATTGCGAACGATTGCCTGTCAGGAGTGTGACTCTTGCGGCGGTAGCTTGTCCAGCGTCTTGAGCCAGTTGCAAGCTCTTGCCGTCAATCCTGGGGAGGGAATCCGAGGTCAGAATGGATTCTGAAAGCGCCACTCATCCTTGGTTCGCTTTGCAAGTCCGGGCGCGGCACGAGCGAAGTGTCGCCGAATTCTTGACCGGAAAAGGCTACGAGTGGTTCCTGCCCACTTATCAGTGTCGGCGCCGCTGGTCGGACCGCATCAAGCAGGTCACTCTCCCCTTGTTCCCCGGCTATTTGTTTTGCCGATTCAACTCCCTGGACCGCTTGCCCATTCTGACCACACCCAAGGTGATTCAGATCGTGGGGATGGCTCGCTCACCCGTGCCGATTGCGGAAGCTGAAATCGCCGCCCTGCAAGCGGCTGTCAAGTCGGGGTTGCCGGCGCAACCCTGGCCGTTTCTCCGCGTCGGACAGCGTGTGCGCCTTGACTACGGCTCGCTGTATGGACTGGAAGGGATCTTGGTTGGTTTCAAGGGGAACTATCGTCTCATTCTCTCGGTCACGCTCCTCCAGCGCTCGGTTGCGCTGGAGGTCGACGCCGCCTGGGTGACCCCGGTGTCAGACTGGCAGCGACCCCGGCATGTTTCCCCACTGGCGCAACCTGCCGAGGCGCCGGTGGCTGCCTAGAGCACATCCCAGATGAGAATGCCGCTCCTCCGCAAGCGGGAAGCTCAGACGCAAACAGGGGGTTTCCCCCGCCTTCTCGTCGCTCATGCCCGCAACGGCCACCACTACGTCCTGCCGGAAGACCTATTCATCCGCATGCTCAGTTGGGAACGGCAGCGAACCGAGCGCTCGCGGAAGCCTTTTCTGTTGATGCTCTTGCAAGCGCCGTTTTTCTCCGATGCTACGGCGAGAGAAAAACTCTTCCCCGGTCTGGCCTCTGCTCTGGCCTCTGTCATCCGCGAAACGGACGTCCTCGGCTGGCACAAAGAAAACTCTCTGTTGGGAATTATTTTTACCGAAGTCGGCTCCGTTCCCAAGCAGACCCTCCTCGAAATCATTCGCAGCAAGATTACGGCGGCTCTCCGCCCGGCACTGGGGCTGGCGGGGGCCGAGCAGGTCCGGCTCTCTTTTCACTTTTTCCCTGAGGAGAGTGAGCAAGAAGATCGAACCCACCCCACCACCTCTGCCTTGTTTCCGGATTTGGAGGAGCGCAATTCCGGCCAGAAGATCTCCCATGCCATCAAGCGGGCCATCGATATCGCTGGCAGCTCCCTGGCTCTTCTTGTTTGCTCACCCGTGTTTCTTGGGATTGCAGCCGCCATCAAGCTGACTTCGCGCGGTCCCGTCCTGTTCCGCCAGGAACGCGTGGGAAAGTGCGGCGCCCGCTTCACGTTCCTCAAGTTCCGCTCCATGTATGTCAGCAACGATCCTCACATTCACAAAGAATTCGTCCAGCGGTTCATCGCCGGACAGATGAAAGGGGAGGCAGGGCAGAAGAAGGGGACTGCGGTCTATAAGATTCAAGACGACCCCCGTGTCACCCCGATGGGCCGCTTCCTGCGCAAGACCAGCCTGGATGAGGTGCCTCAGCTCTGGAATGTCTTCAAAGGGGAAATGTCGCTCGTCGGCCCGCGGCCGCCCATCCCCTATGAGTTTGAATCCTACGACTTGTGGCACCGGCGGCGCGTGCTCGAAGTCAAGCCCGGGATCACCGGCCTCTGGCAGGTCAGCGGTCGCAGCCGCACCAAGTTCGACGATATGGTACGGCTCGACCTGCGCTACGCCAAGACTTGGTCGCTGTGGCTTGACCTCAAGATTCTCCTCCAAACCCCGCGCGCCATCCTCTCCGGTGAGGGTGCCTACTGAGGCAATGCATTCTTTCACCGAATTTCTTCGTGTGAATACTCCGAAGGGACACCGCTGATGCCCGCGCGTCGTTCTGCTGCCAATGGACGCTCACGCCTGTCCAGGAAGTCCTATCGAGACGCGGGCGCCATGCCGGGCGGGAATGGCGGCTCGCAGATTTCTTCGGAGCACGCCGTCGCTACCTTGAGTCCCGGTGCAACCGAATCGTCTCGACTACGGTTCGGTGTCATTGGCTATGGTTACTGGGGCCCGAACGTAGTGCGCAACCTGCATTCCTTGGAAGAAGCTCAAGTCGTGACCGTCTGTGACCGCAGGGCCGAAACCCTGAAGCGTGCCCGGCAACTCTATCCCTACGTCCACATCACCACGGATGTAGCAGAAATACTCTCTGCGCCCGACATCGATGCCGTCGCCGTCGTGACCCCTGTCTGGACTCATTTCGAGCTCGCCAAGGCTGCCCTCGAAAACGGAAAGCACGTGTTCGTCGAAAAGCCCCTGACCTCCACTTCCGCGCAGGCAGACGAGTTGATCGAACTGGCCGAGAAGAAAAACCTCACCATCATGGTGGATCACACCTTCTTGTTTACCGGCGCGGTGCGGAAAATCCGGCAGTTGATCGACGACGATGTTCTCGGGGAGCTCTTCTACTACGACTCGACCCGCGTGAACCTGGGTCTCTTCCAGCATGACGTCAACATCATTTGGGACCTTGCCCCCCACGACGTGTCCATCATGGACTACCTGATTCAGGAGAAGCCGGAAGCCGTGGTTGCCACCGGTGCCACCCACCTGAACAACCTCACGGACGTGGCCTTCATCACCGTTTATTTCCCGCGCAACATCATCGCCCACGTCAACGTCAACTGGCTCTCGCCGGTCAAGGTTCGCACGACCTTGATTGGGGGCGAAAAACGCATGCTGGTGTGGAACGACCTAGAGGCAGACGAAAAAATCAAGGTCTATGACAAGGGCGTGGATGTTACGAACGGGGTGGGAATTTACGAATTACTGGTCAGCTACCGCTCCGGTGATATGTGGGCGCCGCGCGTGGATCAGACGGAAGCGCTCCGGCTCGAGCTGGCCTACTTCGTGGATTGCGTCCTCAACCGAAAGACTCCGATCAACGATGGGGTGGCCGGCTTGCGTGTGGTCAGGATGCTCGAGGCGGCCGATAAGTCCGTCCGAAATATGGGAGCGTTGACCTACCTGTGAACGAATTCATCTGCATCGCTCCCGATGTGAAGCTAGGAAAGAATGTCAGGCTTTCCCATTTCATCAATCTCTACAGTTGCACCATCGGTGACGAAACCAAGATTGGCCCCTTCGTCGAGATCCAGAAACACGCACGGGTCGGGAGTCGCTGCAAAATCTCTAGCCACACCTTTATCTGCGAAGGCGTCACCATCGAAGACAACGTTTTCATCGGCCATGGCGTGATCTTCATCAACGACACCTACCCACGCGCGACCAATGCCGAGGGTGAACTCCAGTCCGAAAAAGACTGGAAAGTCGAGCCGACCGTCGTCAAGCAGGGCGCATCGATTGGTTCCGGTGCCACCATCCTCTCCAACGTCACGATTGGCGAGAACGCCATCGTCGGTGCCGGCGCGGTCGTCACCCGCGATGTCCCCCCGAACGCGATCGTCGCGGGCAATCCCGCCCGTTTCCTCCGTTATGTCGAGACCGAAGTGAAGGCCACGCCGTGACGCACAACGGAAAAATCCCCTTGCTGGATCTAGTTGCCCAGCACGAGGCACTCGAAGACGAATTGACGTCGGTCTTCAAGAGTGCCTTGGTTACTGCTGGGTTCATCGGGGGTCCGTTGGTCGAGGGCTTTGAACGCGAGTTCGCGCAGTTCTGCGGCGCGGAATACTGCATCGGCGTTGGAAGTGGAACCGATGCCCTACGTTTTGCTCTCATCGCCGCTGGGATCCAGCCGGGCGAAACCGTGGTTACGGTCCCGAATACCTTCATCGCCACCGTCGAAGCCATCTCCCAGGCCGGCGCTCGCACCGAGTTTGTGGATGTGGACGAGCGTACCTGCAACATGGACCCGGACCGGCTCCAACACTATCTCGAAACTCGCTGCTCGTTTGACGCGCAAAGCCGCCGGTTGATCAGTCGCAAGTGCGGCACGCCTGTTGCCGCCATCGTACCCGTGCATCTCTACGGTCAGATGGCGGAGATGGATCCAATCTTGGAGTTGGCCGAGCGCTACAACCTGATGGTCATCGAAGACGCCTGCCAGGCCCACGGCGCCGAGTACTTCTCGCCCAAAGACAATCGCTGGCGTAAAGCCGGTTCCGTCGGCCGTGCCGGTGCTTTTAGTTTCTACCCGGGAAAGAATCTGGGAGCCTGCGGCGAAGCCGGCGCCGTCACCACCAACGACGCCGAACTGGCACAGAAAGTCCGGATGCTGCGCGATCACGGCCAGGCGCAGAAGTACTACCACGAGTTCGAAGGCTATAACGGCCGACTTGACGCTCTTCAGGCCGGCATCCTTCGCGTCAAGCTTCGTCACCTGCCCGATTGGAATCAGAAACGCCGCGACCTGGCCGCACGCTACAACGAACTTCTAGCATCCAGCCCCAACGGCTTGACTTTGCCCTACGAACCGACGTGGTCGCGAGGGGTCTACCACCTCTATGTGGTTCGCACCGAAAACCGCGACGCGCTTCGTGAGCACCTGGCTGCGGCCGGCATCGCCACCGGTATTCACTACCCGATCCCTCTCCACCTGCAGAATGCCTATCGTTCCTTGGGCTATCAGGGAGGCGACTTCCCCGTGGCGGAAAAAGCCGCGCGCGAAGTTCTCTCCCTTCCCCTCTACCCCGAACTCATCCCCGTCCAGCAACGTCGCGTCGCCGCCGAAGTGACGGAATTCATCCACAAGACGCACTCGCAGTCAGTATTCTGACTCAAGCGGGTCGGTGTTACCTCCAGAAGTCATGAGTTCTCCCCGCCAGCGAAACCAGGTTCGCTATGTTGTCATTACCCCCGCGCGCAACGAGGCCCAGCACATCGAAAACACCATCGCCAGCATGGTTCGGCAAAGCCTGACGCCTCGGCAGTGGGTGATTGTGAACGACGGCTCGGAAGACGGCACAGCCGACATCGTCCAGCGTCATATTCAGCGCGTTCCCTGGATGACGTTGGTGCAGAGACCGAACCGCGGATTCCGTGAGCCAGGGGTGGGCGTAGTCCAGGCCTTCTACGAAGGCTATGGCAGCATCCACCCCCACGACTGGGAGTTCTTGGTCAAACTGGACGCGGATTTGAGCTTTGCCTCTGACTATTTTCAACGCTGCTTCGAGGCGTTTGAGACGAACCCACGGCTCGGCATCTGCGGTGGGACCGTCTGTCATCAACAGAACGGCACGTTGCTACCTGAGCGCTGCCCCGCGTTTCATGTCCGCGGAGCCACTAAGATCTACCGGCGAAAGTGTTGGGACGACATTGGTGGCCTGCCGCGCATCACCGGGTGGGACACCGTGGACGAAGTGAAAGCCAATATGCTCGGCTGGCAGACGGCCAGCCTCCCGCACGTGAAAATTGTGCACCACCGCTACACCGGTTCCGCTGATGGCAGTTGGCAAAACGCTGTGAAAAACGGCCGGGCCAATTACATCGCCGGCTACCACCCCCTCTTCATGCTGGCCAAATGTCTGAAGCGGTTGCCAGAAAGACCTTTTGTTATCGGCGCCATCGGCCTCCTCTGCGGATTCATCAGCGGCTATCTTCGCCGCATTCCGCAACTGGACGACAGAGAAGTCATCCGCTATCTGCGGCAGCAGCAGATCCAACGATTGCTCCTCCGGGAGACGATCTGGAAGTAGGGTCTCAAGTTGACTTTACCCGGAAGCCCGGCCGACTAGATGGACCTCAGCATAATCATCGTGAATTGGAATTCAGGCGCGGATGCGGTCGAATGCATTTCGAGCCTCCGAGCCTCACTCGACACGTTGGTATACGAGATTGTCGTCGTGGACAATGCATCTTCGGACGATTCCTGCCAGCTCCTGGAGCAGAAATTTCCTCTCGTCAAGCTCATCCGCAGTGGAGAAAACCTGGGCTTTGCCCGCGGAAACAATCTGGGCTTTCTACGTTCTACCGGGCGCACGATTCTCTTCCTGAATCCCGACACTAAAGTCCTGGGGAAGGCTATTCAAGCTATGTATGCAGCTCTGCAATCCTCGGAGCGAATCGGTGCCGTCGGCTGCAAGCTTCTGAATCGGGACTTGACGCTGCAAACATCCAGTGTTCATCGGTTCCCTACCATCGTGAACGAGCTCCTGAACACTGACTGGCTCAAACGTTGCTTCCCCCAGTTGGGAATCTGGGGAATTGAGCCTCTTTTTGACGGGAACGGGCGAGGGTCTGTCATGGTTGAAGCTGTGCCCGGTACGTGCTTGCTCGTGAAGAGAAATGTTTTCGAGAGAGTCAGACTCTTTAGCACGGACTACTTCATGTACGGCGAGGATTTGGACCTTTGCTACAAGATCCGCCGGGTGGGATACGAGGTGCACTATGTCGGCGATGCCTCTGTCATCCACTACGGTGGACAAAGCACAAGAAAGAGAAAGGACGACGGCTTTCAGCATGTCGTCATGCGGCAATCCGTCTTCACGTTTCTTGAGAAGTGGAGGGGTCGGGGCTATGCCTCGCTGTACCGCGTGGCAATGGGTGCCAGCGCAACAGCCCGACTGTCCGTCCTGGGGTTGCGTCTGCTCATACCCTCTGCTTCTGTCAACCGTGATCGAATTCGGACTGCCTTTCGCAAGTGGTGCAGAGTCTTGACCTGGTCGCTGGGACTGGAGCAGTGGGCTCAAGGGCTCGGAAACACAGCTAGCAGCAGCGAGGCGGTGGTAAAGGGCTGATGTGCGGAATCTGCGGGAAATTGGCGCTGGCTGACCCTGACCGTCCGATTGAGCGAGAGACAATCTCGAAGATGACGCAGACTCTTCAACACCGTGGCCCGGACGACCAGGGGCTTTTTCTCTCGCGGGGAGTGGGGTTGGGCCATCGGCGGCTCAAGATCATCGACCTGAGCAGTGGAAAGCAGCCGATTGCCAATGAGGACGAAACCGTTTGGGTCGTCTACAACGGCGAGATCTATAACTACCAGGAGTTGAGGTCCTTCTTGGTCGCCAGGGGTCACCGGTTTCGCACCCGCACTGACACCGAAGTCATTGTCCATCTCTATGAGGAATGCGGGGAGGGCGTTGTCGCCAAGCTGCAGGGCATGTTCAGTCTTGCTCTTTGGGATGAAAAGCAAAGGCGCCTCCTCCTGGCCAGAGACCGAGTGGGAATCAAGCCGCTCTATTATTATCTCTCGTCCGACTTCTTGATCTTTGCATCCGAGCTCAAGGCAATTCTCGCAGACGCTTCCGTCCGCGCTGAAATCGAAGAGGAAACCCTGGATCGCTTTCTTACTCATCTGTATCTCCCTGGCGAGCAGACTCTGCTTCGACGCCTTTTCAAGCTGAAACCCGGTCACTACCTCATGGCCCGCGACGGCCGGATCCAGACCAAGCAGTACTGGGATCTGCGTTTCTCGAGCACACGGCATCGGCAAGACATAGAGGAGTCCGCACACGAATTGGACGAGCTCTTGGCGCGCACGGTACGCGCTCACATGATCAGCGATGTGCCGGTTGGGGTGTTGCTGAGCGGGGGCGTTGATTCCACTGCCATGCTCAGCTATGCCGTGGAAACCACCGGTCGCAAGGTGCAGACCTTTACGATCGGTTTCGATGATCCTCGTTGCACGGATGAGCGCCCCTTTGCGAGATTGGCGGCGGCTCGCTATGGCACGGAGCATTACGACATCACCATCTCAGCCAAAGATTTCCTTGCCTTTCTTCCCAACTATGTCTGGCACATGGAAGAGCCTGTGTGCGAACCTCCCGGCGTGGCGCTCTACTACGTCTCCAAACTGGCCAGAGACCACGTCACGGTCTTGCTTTCCGGCGAAGGCGGGGATGAGGCGTTCGCCGGCTACCCTAACTATCGCAATCTAGTCTGGCTCGAGCGACTCAAGACGCTGCTCGGTCCTCTTCGGACGCCCGCCTCAAGCATCGCGGCGGGTTTGAGCCAGCTCATCCGCAGTGACCGCCTCGCCCGATACGGGAAGTTAATGACCCTTCCCTTGGAAGGGTATTACTTGAGCCGGACGGCGACGCCGTTGAACTTTTTCAACCGGAACAAAACGGAGCTCTATACGCGGGAGTTTCAGGACCGAGTTCAATTGAACGGCTTCTCCACTGCTGCCACAGAGTTCTTCACGGCTGTCCGTGGCCGGCCGACACTGGATCAAATGCTGTACGTGGATTCCAAAACCTGGCTGCCGGACGACCTGCTGGTCAAGGCCGACAAGATGACCATGGCCAATTCCGTCGAACTGCGTGTCCCCTTGTTGGACCATCACGTCCTTGAATTTGCCGCCTCTCTCCGTCCTGAATGCAAATTGAGAGGCTTCTCTTTGAAATACCTACTCAAGAAGACTCTCCTGCGGAAAGTCCCCTGCGAGATCCTTCAAAGGAAAAAGGCTGGATTTCCGGTCCCGTATGTTTCGTGGCTTCAACAGGATGCTAAGAAGCTCTTCTGGGAATTACTTACCGATCGAAGAACCACCCAGCGGGGTTACTTCCGCCAAGAACAGATAGAACACCTTTTACACGAGAGCACGAACCACGCCGGATACGCTAAGGAGATCTTTTCGCTTGCCGTGCTGGAATTGTGGCACCGGATCTTCTTGGAAGGCGAGTCACCGTCCCTGTTAGCAATCAGGTAGCTTCACACTTTCCTTGGGCACAATCCGCACACTCAGACCGACACTATGCTCGTACACATCCTGAATCTGCTGGTAGTGGCCACCCTGGTTTTCCTCGTCGCCACGCGGGGGTTGGAGCGGGCGTTGCCCTTTCTGGTGTTTTCAATGGTGCTCATTCCCGTCGACTCGCTGATACGGCCCGCTGGCTTGGTTGATCTCACAACTCATCGGATTGCCATTGTTACGGTCGGAGTCTTCTTCCTCGCCAGAAAACTGAGTGGAGGGAAGTTCTCAGGACACCGCAAGGACCCCTTGAGATACCTGATGCTCTTGACGATTGGTTGGACCACAATCGCAACCCTCTTCTCGATTGTTCCGGCCGTAAGCCTGAAGGCCACCATCGCTCAAGCGGTCGAGTATTTCTTCCTCTACTTCCTCCTGGTAGAAACGATTTCCACTACAGAAACCATCGACCGAATTTCGGTTGCGGTGGTCGGTGCCCTGCTTGTGTGCTCTATTTTCGGTGTGCTCGAAGTCTACCAGTCTTGGAGTGTCATGGATGTTTTTCCGCGCGTCGAGCACCGCTTCGGCACCGTAATAGGCCCCGTGGTGGATGCGCAGAGGGGGGTGAGAACTCGCTCCACCTTTCCTCATCCCATCCTCTTTGGAGGGGCACTGGCTTTCGCCATTCCGCTGGCACTGCACCTGGTGGCGGTCTCCAGGACCAGAGCGCGGACGATTCTCCTGTGGGTAGGCATTCTCCTGATGTTTCTGAATATCTACAAGACAGAAAGCAGAGGTCCGTGGCTAGCTCTGGCGCTCTCACTAGGCTTCTTGTTTGTGTTCTACAGAGGGATGCGGAAGCATTTGATCTTCATAGCTGCTCTCACCTTGTTCGTTTTTCTGACCAGGCCGGGAGTTCTGGAGACGATCAAGAACCGCTACCAGGCAACATTCAATCCGGACTCTTATATCGGAGCTTCCTATCAGTATCGCTATTCTCTCCTCAGCGTTTCCCTGGAGGCGGTAAACCGTGGCTTAGACCGGCAACTCTGGGGATACGGACCACGATCCTTTTACGACTTGGGCTTGGAAGCAGAATTCCAGGGAACTCTTTATCGGTTCCGGAGTTGTGACAGTTCTTGGATCGAGTTGATGGTAGAAACAGGATTTGTGGGGCTTTTGCTGATCGGCGCACTACTCTTGAAAGCGGTGTTTGTGAGCTGGCAGAGCTTCCTCAGATTGCCCGGCCCCGACCGGAACCTCAGCTTGGTACTCTTCACCAATGGATTGGCCTTCTGCTTCTTGATGAGCAACGTCGCTATCTACGGGTGGGGGCAGAACGGGTACATGTTCTGGATTGTGGCTGCAATGTCGGTTGCCTATGCGCGGTTGCGAGCACCCGAGATTGCTGCGGCTCGCCACGAACTCACACAGAGAGTGCCAATACTAGAGAGGCTCTCCTGACGGCTTTCGTGGGCACCAGATGAGGCCTGAGCTCGTTAACCAGCGGTTGTGATCCAGAAAGTGCAGAGAAACATGGCCGTATCCCGGTTTGATCCCATTCATGATTCGCGCTGGGCAGAGTATCTAGAGCGCCACCCGAACGCATCCGTGTTTCACACCCCCGAATGGCTGCGAGCTCTCAACCGTACCTATGGCTTCCACTCGGTTGGCCTAACGACTGCTGCTCCCCGCGAGCCGTTGCGGAATGGACTGGTGTTCTGCCAAATCAGAAGCCTGCTGACCGGTTGTCGGTTGGTTTCGCTCCCGTTTGCCGATCACTGCCATCCCTTCGTAGATGTCCCCCTCATAGCTTCGGCCCGGGGGAATGTGCGCAGTCTACTTCCGGGTGGAATTCTCTGGGCGAAGCTCCTGGGCAGACTGATAACTGCTGCGGGAAAACTGCTTTACAAACATATGGCCTAGTCTTCGCGGCTGTGCATAAGCCAGTCCAAACCAGAACTGTGGCAAGACAAGCTCTCCGTTTCACGCAATACAGCCTCCTCTTGGGGATGCTTCTTGTTTGGCCATGTAACGCGGCCACTGCCGCCGACCTGATCTTCGTCCATGCACCCGCGGATTCCCCCTCCATGAGGCACAGGGTGGAACTCGCCGCGGAATTCTATGGTCTTCGGATGAACGTGCTGTCAATCAGTGCTCACGGATTCCAGGCTCACCTGCAGCAGGTCTTGCGTGACCAGAAGACAGTGGCTGCGGTTGTGAGTGGAAACGCCGTCTTTGCTCTGAATCGGCATGAAGTTCTGGCTGCTCTCAAGCGCCGACAGGGAAGAAACATCCCTCTCTTGCTTCTTGACGTCAACGAGGCGATGGAGCAGGAACTTCTCCGGGATTGGTCGGCCGGGACTATCGAAGCCTGCAAAGTGTTGCCCACTCCCCTTAGGCAGTCTTCTTACGCCATTGTGGGTCCCGGGAGTGTCGTGCGCCAGCTCGCCGGCCAGGAATTACCTCTGAATACCCGCAAGGCGTGTGGTCTCGTTCTGGACACGCAGGCTGACTCCCAAGTGATTCTACAATTGCATGTGGGGCATTCAGAGTATCCTGCCTTCGCCCGGGCAATTTTCAACCGACAGGAGATATTCTTTCTTGCCAATGTCGAGTCAGTTGGCGATTTGGATGCTTCTCGCGTTGTCCCCTTGCTGATGTTCATCCGCTATGCAGCCGGCGAGCAAGCCTGGCATAGCTTTCATCGTTTTGCCAACCTCACCATCGATGACCCGTGGTTGACCGAACCCTATGGGCACTTGAGTTTTGTCGGCCTCTTGAATGAGATGCGGAAGGCCAACTTCCACACGACCATTGCCTTCATCCCGTGGAACTTTGACCGTAGCCAACCTGACGTCATGTCGTTGATCCGCAACTCTCCTGAGCGTTTTTCCATTGCCATCCACGGCAACAATCACGATGGCCAGGAGTTTGAGGATGAAAGACCGTTGAGGACCCATGAGACGAACATCCAACAGGCGCTTGCCCGCATGGCAAAATTCAGCAGCCTTACGGGGCTTCCCTACGACTCAGTAATGGTGTTCCCCCGCAAACCTGCCTCCCCAGACGTCTTGGCTCTACTCAAAAAACACCACTTAAGGGCAACGGTCAACGCCGGAAATTTTGTCTCGCCAGCCAGCAACCCCGAATCCTCCCTGCCTCACCTGCGGTCGGTGACTTTGCGCTTCGCCAACTTCCCCAGCGCTAGGCGGTACCCGGCAGAAACAGCCCGGTTGCGATTCCTCGTGGCAATGAACGCATTTCTCGACAATCCACTGCTGTTTTACGCGCATCATGATTTCTTCGCCAAAGGCATCGATTCCTTCAATCCAGTGGCCCAAGCAGTCAATGAGATCGAACCGACCGCGGTCTGGCAGAGCTTAGGACACATCGTCGAGCACTTTTATGTGGTGCGGCTTACTCACCCGGGTGAGTATGAAGTGAGAGCTTTTTCGAGTGTCATTTGTCTTGATAATCCTACTGACCGCAGCATCATGTTCACGGTGAAGAAAGAGGAGAATAACGTCCCTCGCGTTCGCGCCGTCATAGTGGGTGGAGTTCCCGTCCCTTATCGCATTGCAGACGGTCAGCTCGCTCTCCAGGTGCCTGTGCCACGCAAAGGATCAAGGTACGTGACGGTTGAATATGAAGGCGCTTCCAACGGCTCTGCCATCGACGTATCGAAGTCGAGCATCCGAGTCGGTTTTCTCCGATGGATGGCAGACTTCCGCGACCTGACGCTGTCTCGGACAAAACCCGGGCGAGTGTTCATCCGACTCTACTATGCGATATCAGAGCGTGAGTTGATCGCCACAATACTCATCTTGGTTCTTGTGGCCTTCAGTGGCTGGCTCTTGGCGAGAAGGCGGACACGCAACATCGCAAGGATATCCTTTCCTCCTTCCACGCGGCTCAAGAAAACTGCCAACTAAAAAGAACAGCAGCTTTCCTCTGAAGGCTGTTCGGTTGCAGATCCTCTCAAGTGTGGATCTTCTGATCACCAGTCTGATTGCGAGTCATCTCGTTCTTCGCGGAGTCTGGAGACGATCTATCTTCAGTGTGGCAATCATTCCAGTCGTCGTCCTGAAGAACGCAGTGAGGATTGTTACTCTCTCCTTCCTGGCCATGCACATAGACGCGGGGTTTCTCACCGGCACCCTGCATCGCCGCGGGGGAGTCGTGTTTCTTGTCCTTTCTCTCCTCCTTCTCCTACCTCTGCTCTGGATATTGGCAAGGTCGGAAGAAAGATCTCTTCGCCCAGTTGAGAACAGTACGGGCGTGCTGGAAAAGCCACCTGAGGGAAGCTGGGGTATGGCCACACGCCTCCTTCAGCGAGGCAGGATCAGATGAATCCGGCCATAAGCTCCGGGACATCGGCTCCCACGGCGACTCCTGACCACGCATCGCCCTTCCGGGGCAGGGCTGCAGGGATTGTCCTGCTCATAAGTCTTCTTCTCGTGGTCGTGGTGTCCCATCTTGTTTTCATAGCGGCGGATCCGCCTCATTGGGTGGAGGAAGCGTTTATCGTTGACGGGGGATGGTGGGCAAGCAGCGCCCGGGCGAAGGTGTTGTTTGGAGATTACTTGTCCGGTGACTTCGGGATGTCATACGTGTTGCTTCCTGCCTATACCTGGGTGTTGAAGGAAGTCTATGTGAGATGGGGAGTGGGTTTACCACAAACCCAGATCGTCTCAGCAGTCGCCAACATTTTGACCGTGGTTATCGTCGCCCTCTTGGTCTGGCGCCTAGCCGGACGCAGAGAAGCTCTCCTTGCCGGGGCCCTCTTGGGCTTGAATCCCTTTTTCTGGTCACAGGGTCGCCTCGGCCTGCCCGAACCGATGCAGGCATTCTTCATCGTTGCCTCCTTTGGCCTCTGGATGTTAGGCCGAGAGTCCAGGATTGCGGCCTTCGGATCAGGCGTCGCAATGGCCCTGGCGGTTGCGGTGAAACCAACCGCCCTTCTCACCGGGTTTGTTCCGCTGACGTTGGCAGGACTGGCTGTCTACTGTGTTGGGCGCTCGAAACAAAGTGCCGATCCTAGTTTTCAAGAGCAGCAGCAGACTCGCTTCCGGGCGATGCTGGCTCTCGCGGCCCTTTTTCTCGTCCTGAGCGTTCTGTTTTTCGTCCATTTCTCTCCGAACTGGGAAGCCATCCGGCAAAACTTTTCAACCGAAAAGGGGACCTATGGGATGGATTGGAGACAGGTTCTGACCATTCCCGGACGGGCACTCGTGTCTTTGGAGATTAGTGAGAGAGGCGATTTTTCCCCTGTTTTCTGGCGGATCGCGAGATGGTCACCTGCACTGATCGCCGGGATTTGGTTTTATTTTCTCTGGCTCTTGCTACGGTTTCGAGCAGGCATGCGAACCACGCTGCAATCAATGAGCGTGTTGGAAATCGCATCGGCGACGTGGGTTCTCAGCGCTTGGCTTATCATTGGCACCTATCCTCTTCAGCCGGACTACCGCTACCTTTCGACCATTCCGGGGATGGCAATTCTTGGCGGCCTGTTTCTCTCTCGCGCCCTGGCGTGGACGGAACCGCGTGTCCCGTCACCTCCCTACAAGTGGGCTGGACGGATCTTTTCCTTTTGCCTTTGGGCGCTTCTGTTATTTCCGCTCTTTCTTGTTCTCAAGCCTTCGACGGCCCGCCTGATCGTCGAGCTCGGACGAAATGTGCCTTTGGGAGATCAACCTGGCATTGCGTACGGTTCCGCCGGGACACTCTTTATGGGAGTTTGGCTCGTGGCCCTCTTGGTGTTGACCTCCTTTCGGAGGAAGGGGCAACAGCTTGCCCTCCTGGTGTTGGGTCGTTCTCCGATCATTCTGTTGCCGATCCTGTTGCTGTTCCAGTGTTGGGTGATGGGACAGTATTTTGCTGACGTGCAAACCACTCTGGTGGACCGTCAGGTTGACCTTGCCCGCTATGTTAAAGACGGCGATATAGTCGTTGGGAGGTTGGCGGGAGCTCTATTCCTGCCTCTGCGAGTGCAAACGATTCGACGGCTTGCCATCAACAGTGCACCCCTGGAGACCTTCGACAGCCCCGCCAGCCTCACGATGGCGAACGGTTCACAGCCTCGCTATGCCGTAGTGCCCATGTTCTTCAACTTTCGCCCGTACAGCCCCTACCAGGGGATTCATGAAGACCTCGTCAAGGAGGGTTACGAAGCAATCTTCGAGTTTGACGTCGGGCCTACGCGAAAGGGAAAACCTCGCTTTAAGTTTGAGCTCTTACGCCAAACGCATCCCGGATCATCTATCTGATTTACGCACTGAGACTTTTCTCTCGAACTCGTTAGCAGAGACTCGTCATGTTTGAGTTTGAGATCGAAAGCGAAGCCATCCAGGCCGAGCAAGCTCCCGATTTCGTCCGCCACCACCTGCGCGATCCTGAGGGGCTGATTACCAGCAGGACCATTCTCGAGTGGGGCGAGCATTGTACGGAATGCGCTGCGCCCGGGTGTTTCTCCACTTGCGATTTCTACGCCGCCCGTTCAGACGGCAAGTGCCGCCGGTTCTTGAGGGGAACCGTTCGCGTGGAGGCAAAGCAAGCCCTTTATGGGTATCTCACGGCCATCACATTCAAGAAATGGGGCAAGCTCTGGGCACCCGGTCACACACATCTTTTCTCCCTTCGGGAAGCGAGTCGGATTGAGTATTGGCATTACGCTGCCACCAAGGTTCTAAAACGGATTCCCTTTCGGAATGCCAAGTTCGGTGACCATTCTCTGATTACAGCCTTCCAGAATCGCCGCCGTGCTTGGGTCCTAAGTCAGAATCGTTGCGGAGAGCAGCCGAGCTATTTTCTCTTGGAGGTTTATGCCCCGGAGAGCAAACCCGTGGACCTGACCATCGAAATTCGCCCGGAGAGTAAGATGTACCATATTCCTTTTCTGAAGCGCCTCTCCGTGGAAGGCTTCAGACGATTCAAGATACCGGTGACAGAGATCACTGCCCTTGTCGATCTCGGTCGGCCGTTTGACATCAGCATCATTCCGAACACCGAGTCCGGCGATGTCACTCTATTCTTTGGCGTTATTGATTTCGTGCATGATCGCCTATACCCGAAAGTCGAAGAAAAACCCGTCCGTGGCTCCGGCGAGAGAAAAATCAAGGCGGTTATCTGGGACCTCGACAACACGTTTTGGGAAGGTATCTTGATTGAGGATGGGTTGGACAATCTGCGGCTGAAGCCGGGAATACGAGAGATTCTTCAGGAACTGGATGAGCGCGGAATTCTCTTGAGCATCGCCAGCAAGAACAACCCCGACGATGCGCTCACTGCCCTTGAACATTTTGGCTTGAAGGATTTCTTCTTGTACCCGCAAGTCTCCTGGGGTTCAAAGGCCCAAGCTGTCAGGAGGATTGCCGAGCGATTGAACATAGGGCTCGATACCTTTGCCTTCGTTGACGATTCGCCCTTCGAAAGGGCCGAAGTAGCCTCCATGTGCCCTGAGGTGTTGTGTCTTGATGCCAAGGACTATCGAAGTCTGTGCGCACGCAATGAATTCGACGTTGTGAAGACCAAGGAATCCGCTGAGCGCAGACAGTATTATCAAGCCCAGATTGTCAGAGAAGAGGCTTTGGCCACTTTTGATGGTGATTATTTTGATTTCTTGCGCAGCTGTGGGATTGAGTTAACGATCCAGCCATTCACCCGGGAGAACATTGAGCGAGTCTACGAACTGACGCAGCGGACCAATCAAATGAACTTCTCTGGGAATCGGTACACACGCTCTCAATTGGAGCAAATGTTGCATTCGGACGACCTTCTCTGCCTGGTTCTGACTTGCTCGGACAAGTTTGGCACCTACGGTGCCGTCGGATTTTCGGTGATACGAAAGCAAGAACCTCGGATGGTTGATCTCATGTTCAGCTGCCGGGTGCAATCAAAGCGAGTTGAGCATGCCTATCTGACATATGTACTGGGTCTATGCGGGAAGCTGGGAAAGAACGCTTTCTTCGTTGATTATCGCAAGACGAAGAAAAACGAGCAGGCAGGACGGGTATTCGATGATTTTGGTTTTGAAAAAGTGGGCGAGAATAACGGGGTTCTTCACTTGTCGTTCCCGCTCTCACGAGCTGTTCCGAATGACGGGCTTATCAAGATAATGGCCCGTGAGTTTCCTGATGAATCCAGTTTCAAACCTCTTGGCTAGGCAATTCTGTCGCAAGACTCTGGTTGCACACCTGGATGAGCCAATCGTTTCTTTCACCTTTGATGACATTGCTGAATCAGCCGTAACTGCAGGTGCACGAACCCTGGATGAATACAATGTCTCTGGTACTTTCTATGTCGCACCCGGCCTGTGTGGGAGCGAGGGACCTCTGGGAAGGTTTGCGTCAGAAGCGAATATCAAGGCACTTTCTGACAGGGGTCATGAGATCGGCTGCCATACCTTCTCGCATGTTTCTGTTGCAGCGCTGAGCAGCGAAGCCCTGATGGTTGAGGTCGAGCGGAATCTCAAAGCTCTGCAATCCATAACCGGAAGGAGCGAACTACGTCACTTCGCCTATCCCTATGGGGAAATCACTCTTTCCTCCAAGCGCTGGCTTGGCAGAAGCTTTGTCACCATGAGAGGCATCTCTCCGGGCATCAATGCGGGGAAAATCGATCTGGCCGCACTCCGGGCAGTTGCGCTTTACCAGTATGTAATGGATCCAGCGAGGATCGACCGGTGGATAGCCCGGAGCTTTTCTTCCCCGGGCTGGCTTATCTTCTACACACATGATGTTTCCGAGAAACCTTCTCCCTGGGGGATATCAGTAGGCTTATTCGAGGCTGCCGTTCGCAAAGCGGTCTCATCAGGTGCTCAAGTGCTGAACATTGAGCAGGCGTGCAACCGAATCACGCATACCAACTAGGACCAGGATGGAGAACTCCCTCCCAAGGACCTAAGGCCTCACCAACTTGTTAGGACAGAGGTTCGAGAACTTGCGTAAGAAAACGAGCCTGGAAGCCCTCACTGTGCGTGGGGGTGTAGGGCTGGGCGCCGCGTACGGAGTTGAGCACCTTATGAGGCTGGTGCGAAACATCATCCTGGCCCGCCTGCTGGCCCCAGAGGATTTTGGGCTGATGGCCATTGTGTTGGCAACGAGCAGTGCACTCGACGCATTGACGGAAATTGGTGTCAAAGAGGCTGTCATTCAGAATCCCAGAGGCCAGGAGCCGGCCTACCTGAGTGGTGCCTGGTGGCTTGCTCTCCTGCGCGCTTCTTGCATCTATCTGCTGGCATTTGCCGCGGCTCCCTGGATCGCACGATTCTATGAGAATCCCTCCCTCGTTTCCTTGGTGCGGGTGGCCTTTTTGAGCGCCCTCTTCACCGGAGCGATCAGCCCTCGCGCCTACGTTGCGATCAAGCAAATGAACTTTGCTCACTGGATCATGATCAACAATCTGGGCGGCATCTGTGGCATTTTGACGGCGATCGGTGCTGCTTTGGTGATGCGGAACGTATGGGCGCTTGTGATCGGTTTTGTGGCCGAGGGCGCCGCTCGCTTCCTTCTGTCCTACATCATCTGTCCCTTCCGACCGAAAACGGGCATCGATCGCGACGCCTGGCAGGGCCTCTTTAGATACGCGTTCGGAATGCTGGGCCTGCCGATTCTGACTTTCATATTCTTGCGCAGCGATATCTTTGTTGTCGGCAAGCTCCGCTCCCATGCCGAGCTGGGCCTTTACAGCATGGCGGCGACATTGGCCTACACGCCATGTTTTCTCTTGAATCGGCTGATCAAAGAAACCACCATGCCAGTCTTCTCCAAGGTGCAGCATGACCCAGCCCGCATTAATCAGATGCTTCTGAGAGTCACAGCAATGATTGCGTTCCTGGGTCTCCCCGCGGTGTTCTTTGTCGGTCTCTACGGAGCGGACTTGCTGCGCATTGTCTACGGCAGTCCCTATGCTGCGGTGGGAGTCCCCTTTGCCATCATCTTTGCGAGCGCCCTGATGAGCACAAGTAGCGAACCCATCGCAACTGTGTATTTTGCCATCGGGCGCCCGGAGCTCCACCGTCTGTTTACGGGCATCAGGGCGATGGCAATGCTCGTCCTCATTTTTCCTGCCGTGAAATACTTTGGTCTGATCGGGGGAGCCCTGGCGGGACTGGTGGCAATGGGAACTGGTTACGGGTTTCAGATCATGCGAATAAGGCAGATCACTGGCCTGGATCCACGCCGATACCTTGCGATCTTCTTGCGAGCTTCGGTGCTCTCTCTTTCCGTGGTCCTGGCGTGGTTTGTCACCCCGCGCTCTGCCTTTGTCCAGCCTTTTCCTGGGATTGTCTTGGGTGTGGTCGGATGCCTGTTGGCGTACGCCCTCGCCGTGGTTCTTTATCTGCGGCCCAAGGCTGCTCTCAGCGCCGACAGCTCGTCTCCGCAAGCATTCTGAAGAAACCCCAAAGCTTGTGGCGAAGCTGACAAGCCCATAGACGGCGCCGCATTCCTGCCTGAAAAGTGGCGTTGCCTCCGCTGGGGGCAACGCCTTTTGTTTTCGAAAAGGTCACCCCGCTACGGGGCGCCTGCTGCTGCTCGGTTGTCCGGGCTGCGCCTCGGAACTGAGACCGGCGAGAGAGTCTACTAGATCCAAGTATGCGTGCTTCCTCACATCCCAGCTGTTCGCCTGAATAAAGCTTGTCGCATTTGAAACCAACCGCTCGCGAATCTCAGGGTTTTCCTTCAAAAGCAGGATGCAGTTTGCCAATTCTGCCACATTGTCCGGCTCGAAGAATTTCACCATCGTGTCGTCCAAGTAGTAGGAATGGACTCTTGTCTTCGACACGATCGTGGGTACACGAAGTGCCATGAATTCCCACGTCTTGGTACTGGCTGCCTCATTTCCAAATGCCGTGGCTGCTCGCTTCGGCTCAACAGCAAGATCAGAGTTTGCCATGACGCTTGCGATTTGGCTTGTGGGGACAAAGTCGTGGAAGACGACCCTAGTGTTCAACCCAAGCTGCTGTGCGAGCCTAATGAGCGAATCCTTTTCCGGTCCCTCACCGTAAATATGTAAGTCGGCATCGGGAATGCGGTCGGCGACCTTGGCGAATGCCGTAACGGCGATATCGACACCTTGGTGCCAGTTTAATGTTCCCGGATAGGTGATAATGAATCTCCCGTCCTTCTTCTCTTTCTGTCGTGGGAAAAAGACCTTGGGGTCGGGGTAGTTGCAGATTGGAGTACATTTTAATTCACTTACAGAACGAGACACTAAACGCTGATGCCAGATGTGATTCGCCACGATCACATGGTCGGCAAACCGAATCGAGAAACGCTCGACTAGAACAAGCAACTTGAACACGAGTGACTTCTCGCTCACATGGAACTTACTTCCGTAGAATTCAGGCAGTACGTCATGGATGTCTAGGACTATGGGTGTGCCCAGCAACTTGGGCCACACCGCGGCAAATACCAAGAAATCGGGAACGGAGTGAACATGGATAAGATCGTAGGGTCGTCCGGCATGTCTTGCCGAAATAATCCAGAGAGAGCGAAAGAGAAAGCGCAGTATCCTGAACACATAGGTCAGACGGCCGCGCTCATTGATTGTTCTCTCCTGGATTCTATGTACGTCGACTCCATTCACAACTTCGTGATTGGGCTGTCCGGGGCGTCGTAAGGCCACGACATCCACAGAGTCTCCCCGCTCAGCCAGGGTCGAGGCATAGCGGATGACACGCGCATCGCTCTCATAGAATGTGTACGCGAGCATGCAGACTCTCATTGCGAGGAGACCCAGGATCAGGACGGATTGAGTGAAAGCACGACGGGCTTCTCGACCTCGGATGTGACTTCTCTTGTACTTCCCCGTCCCACGCCAACGTACTGGAACCCCAAGGCCTTGGCCCGGCTTGGTTCGTAGATGTTACGAGCGTCTACTAGCAGATTGCCGCTCATAAGAGCTTTCATTCGTTCCAAAGCCAGATTGCGAAAATCATTCCATTCAGTCAGTACGGTCACGGCGACGGCACCCTCGGCAGCTTCATAGGGACTGGAATGGTAACTCATCCCTTCGGTCCCCAGTTCTACCATTGCCTTCGAATTCGCAACGGGGTCATGGGCTCGGATCTTGGCTCCTCCTGCCAGCAGCTCCCTACAAATGTGGATAGCAGGTGACTGACGGACATCATCGGTGTTTGACTTGAATGCCAGCCCGAGTACGGCAATCTGTTTATTGCGAAGAGAACCAAGATGGGCGCGAAGCTTTTCCACAATCCGGCCACTCTGCTCTTCGTTCGCTCGAATGGCCGCGTTTACGATTCTCATTTCCACGCCCTGGTCGGCGGCCATATTGACCAACGCTTGGGTATCCTTCGGAAGGCAACTTCCACCGAATCCCGGACCGGGGTGGAGAAACTTGGAGCCAATTCGTGGATCCAAACCCATTGCTTTGGCCACCACATGCACGTCGCAGCCGAGTGCATCGCACAGAGTGGCGAGCTCGTTCATGTAGGAGATCTTGGTGGCGAGAAAAGAATTGGCGGCGTACTTGATCAATTCGGCGGTCTCGTTGTCGGTTATTACAAATGGAGTCTCAATCAAGTAGAGAGGGCGATAGATGTCCCGGACGATGGCCAGGGCATACTCACTCGAATGACCCAATACAACGCGGTTCGGTCGCAGAAAGGTTTCGAGGGCGGATCCTTCGCGGAGGAATTCTGGATTTGAGACAATATCGAACGGCACCGGTTGCGACTGGTGCTCCCGAATGTGAGTCTCCAGTTTGCGGGCTGTTCCTACCGGGACCGTGCTCTTGACGACAATCACTTTGTATTCTGCTATCGCACTGGCAAGTTGTTCACCGACGTGGAACAGTGCTGTCAGATCGGGTCTTCCGTCGGGTCCGGCATCCGTAGGCACGGTCAGGAAAACCACGAGAGAACGCTCGACGGCCTGCTCCAGGTTGTGCGAAAAACTCAGCCGGCCAGCTTTCAGATTCTTTGCCACCAGCTCCTGCAATCCCGGTTCATAGATCGTGGTCTCACCCCGCGCCAAGTTTTCGATCTTCTCACGCTGGATGTCCACACATGTCACTTGCAGGCCAAAATCCGCCAACCCGGCTCCGACAACCAGCCCGACGTAGCCAGTCCCGACAACGGTGACGTACATCTGAACAATTCTCTCCTCCTCCCTCAAAGCAGGTAAGGTACCAACTGAGAATTCTCAGCTTGCCTGTATTCCTTTGCTGGCCAGTAAGTTATGGTGATTCCGTTCAAGTGTTGGTGAGAGGGCAGGTGATGTGTGAAAGCGATTTCACACCGGCCTGCAAAGGTTCTCTACTTACGGGATTGGAGGAACCAAAGCCAGGCTGGCGGCCTGCTCCTGACCTGAACCATCGAACAGTTGACACCGAAAGTTCATCCATGCAACATAAGCCACCAAATTGGCGGCACGAAAAAGTGGACGGGTCGAGCTGATGAAAAGGCTCCTTGTGTGGTTCGGTGTCTTGCTGGTTGTCGCGTCCCCGTTAGTCGCTGCCGACCGCTACGTGCGCGCGGGCGCGACCGGCGCGAACAATGGCACCGACTGGACGAATGCTTGGACGAATTTCAACCAGGTTGTCTGGTCGCAGATTGGGTCTGGCTCGACTCTCTGGATTGCCGCCGGGACGTACACGGGGATTTTCCCCACTGTCAACGTCGCGGGCATCACAGTGAGGAGAGCCACGATTGGAGCGCACGGGAGCGACACCGGCTGGCAGGCCAGCTACGACGGCCAGGTGACGGCAAATCCTTCCGACCAATTGCTGTTTGTGGACGCCAACAACTTCACCCTGGATGGTGTGGGTGGGTGTGGTAGCCCATGGAGGTTCAAGCTGAATGGCTCACCTGGCTCCGATGGGCAGATTGGGCTCAGTGCCACTAACATTACCATTCGCGGCATTGAAATGGACGGAAGTTCTCGCGGCGGCGGCGAAGACGCCTTTCGCGGTGGGTGGAGCAACGACCAGATCAACGACCTGATCATCGAATGCAACTACATCCACGACTATAGCGATTACGCTGGCATTCACAATGATGGCATACAGCTCACCGCCGGCAACCGCGTGATCTTTCGCTACAACGTTTGGTCAAACTGTGGTCAGCACATTTTCTTAGGTGACAATGCGTGGTGTGGGTCGGGCTGCTGGGTCAACGATGCCGAGATTTACTACAACATCTTCTACAACACGATCGGCACTGGTTGGGGTTCCTATAACACTATCTCCTGCAAGGATTGCAACCAGACTTCCTCCAACTACACCCGCGTCTTCAACAATGTGTTTGCGATGCGCTTCAGCGACCTCGGCGCGGCTGGGTTTCGGAACGCGATCTCGTGGAACAACATGAACACGGCGCAGCTCTCCTTCCGAAACAACATCGTCATCGACACGAGCCTGGGTGGCATCCCGTCGATTTCCAGTGCGAATCGAAGCAACAACAGTTATTTCAACAATCCCAGTTCAGCTCCATCGGAGACCGGCCGGGTGATCAGTGATCCCCAGTTCGTGAATTATGCCGGAAACAACTATCACTTGCAGTCCACTTCTCCGAACATCAACGCTGGCTTCAACGTCGGCTTAACGCGGGATTTGGATGGCAACACCGTGCCGCAAGGCGGTGTTCCGGAAATCGGCGCGTACGAGTTTCTCGGTACGGCACCCCCGAACCCGCCTACGAACCTGCGGGCGGTTGTCCTCTAAGCCCACGCCTCGTAATCCCGTTTAGGTGCAGTCTCCGTCGGCGAGAGGTAGTGCAGATTCTTGGTATTCTTGCTGTATTGGCTTACTCTCGATGCAGCAAACCGGGGCGAGCGGGCGCGCCCCCACCAACTGCTTGCGCTGTTTGCTCCAGAGGCTTCGTTGGCTCCGTGTCCTCGGAGCCACGCCAGGGGCTGTGGGCTGCCGGCCTGATTGTGGCTTCTTGTAGAAGTGCACTCCAGGGGAGCCCGAGTCGGAGAAGAAAGATGAGCCCGAGGGTAGCGAGGCTCAGAAACAGCAGGAAATGTAGGCTGAGTGTGTAGGCAATGATTGTGTTGACGGGAAGCGAGTAGGTTCCCAGCGCAAACCGCAAGCCGGCGTCGAAAGGTCCAAAGTAGCCGGGAGAGGACGGGAGGGCAATCGCCAGCGCTGTGATGCTTTGGGCAAACATGGCAGCGGTCCATCCGAGCGAGTTGATGCCGAATGCAGCCATCCAGCACCAGTAAGCAAGCGTCACAAGTCCCCACATCACGACCGTTTCCGCCAGTGCTTGAGTTGTCCGCCTGGGAGAACGAAATACACTCACTCCCGACAATAGCGACCGCAGAGTTGACTCGGTTTGCGGTATGAAACGTCCAAGACCTACGGCTCGCGTCCAGCGACTGACCCAGTGCGTCAGCAACTCTGGCCGGTGAGCGGCCAACGTGAAGGCAAAGCTGAGGATCACGATGGTAAGCGCCAGCCAGCCTATGGGGAGCAGGTGCAGGGCGGGGACGTCAGTGTGATTTGCCACGCGGGCGCTGAGGGACACCACAAGAAAGAGAAAGACGACCAGGAAATCGAAAAGCCGTTCAGTCAAGATGCTTCCCACAGCCGCGCCCAGAGGTACTGAACCTCTCTGATTAAGCACGGCTGCTCGTACGATTTCTCCTGCATTGGCCGGGAGAAAACAGTTGGCTCCAAAGCCGATAAAGACAGCAGAGTGGCGAACGTGGAAGGACCCGGGATCATGGCTTCCTGCAAGGAGCGTTCCCCAGCGTCGGGCGCGCAACGAGAATGCCGCCATCATGCTGATAAGGCCTGCCGCTAGCCATTCAACCCGCGCGGACTTCACCGCATGCCAGACAAGGGTGGGAGACATCCCCCGTACCGCCCAGGCAAGCAAGACCACTGTCAAGAGCATGCCAGCAATGACTCGTACCCTATGCGAAAAGAACCATCTTGGCCCTTTGCCGTTCATCGTTCTCCCGAGTGCCCTCAGCCACCAACACTGATGCTTCCAAGCCAGAACAAGAATGTCCCTAACTCGTATCCAGAGCGATCTACCAGGTTCCTGATCGTTCCAGTTTGGCGCTCACCGCGCCGACGGACGGGCTGAGCCGGATTGCCGACTACTATGGTGAGTTCAGGAACCGGCTTTGTGACCACAGCGCCTGCTCCGACAACGGAGCCACGTCCCATGTTCTCCATTACTACCGAGCGCGCACCGATCCAGCAGTCGTCTGCGATCCGAATGCGCTTTAGCTTTCCTCCCTGCAACGCCATCGGAATGTCGGTTCGGTCGTAGTTGTGGTATTTGGATCCGCTGAGAAAAACACAGTGTTCGGCGGTGAGGACGTAGCTTCCGAAGTCGCAATGATGGATGGTGTTGTAGCGGCCAATGAGAACATGATCGCCAATGGAGATGTCCCGATAGACAAAGATCGTTCCGAACTCGATGATCACATTCCGGCCACAGCGCCGCAGCGCGAACCGATAGAACTCACCTCGAACAACCACACCGAAGAGATACGGAATGAGGCTCAGCATTTCAGAGGCGGATCGGAAGAGGATGTTGGAGGTCCGACAGACCATCGCCAGCGGCCACACAACCGGCCAGGTGAGAACACCGGCAATCGAGCGCGCCAGCCGCAAGCAGCGACTCCCCTGGAACTGTCGATAATTGACTTCGGTATATTGGTCATCGACGCTGTTGGTTCCGGCTGCGATTGGTTCCTTGGCTCCCTTGCGAAGGACCCGACAATTCATCCCATTCTCGGGATGCAGGGCGGCCGCGATTCGCTGTCGCCGGTAGGTGAGATTGGTTGGTAATAACGTTAGAGCCATACCGGCTCCAGAAGCCCAGCGACTTAGGTCCTCTTCGCTCACCGTCGACAAGGGTTGCCTCCTTCGGGTTCCGTTGTAGCGTCCCCACTCCCGCAGAGCAGCCGCCAGGGCGTGCCAGAAGAAGCCATGGCGTAGAGCGAACCGAAAGTAATCGACAATTTCCTGAGCGGGCCGGTGATTCGAAGGAATCAAATCTGAAAGCAGCAGACACCCCTCTGGGGTCAGCAGCCCACGGAGTTGGCTCAGCCAGTAGGAGATCTCCGCCGGGGTCAGGTATTGAAGGACGCTGTTGACCAGAATCAAGTCGAAGCGCAAATGGCGCGGAAGCGTGGCTGGCTTCGAGAGATCAAGGAAACGAACATTCGGCCGGCCGGCTACGTTTACGCGGGCTTGTCTACGCATGTTGGGGGAAGAGTCCCAGAGGTAGACCTCTCCCGCTTTGGAGGCCAACATCTCGGCAACAAAGCCGAAGCCACAGCCGAAGTCCAGCACGCGCATCCGCTGGTCGAGCCGGACTATTTTCTCGAGTTTCTTGACCAAGTCTCGAGACTCCATGCGAAAGATGGACTGGTCTTCTCTCAACCCATCCCAATAGCAGGTCCAATGGCTCTCGACCTCATTCTCTGCGGCTATCGAAATCGACTCCTCTGACCAACATTCGGGTATGGCGTCTCCGCGGGCAGCCGCGTTTGAATGGAGGTCAAGCCACACGATGGTGCGGGGCTCCCCGCCTTGTTCGGAAGACTCAAAGCGACCGCCCAGCCGGTGGTAGAAGAGAAGAGCCTGCTTGTTGTCTGCGTCCACAATCATCCGTATCGTTCGCAAGCCCGCGCGCGCAAAGTGCGAGGCTGCGTGCGACACCAGCTCGTCTCCAATCCGCAACCCCGTGCCTCTGACGAATTCGGGCGTAAGGTATTCTGGACGGACGCAGAGGGAGACAATTTCTGCCAACGGGTCCTCGTTTTGGTCTTGCTCCCCCCGGCGGGAGAAAACGACTCGCACCGCTCGGGGCAAGCGCAGCAGCCGACGCGGGTCCCGAAGCATCGAGACCATGAGCACCCGGACCGCTGAGGTCCAATGGTTGCGCAGGAGAGTGCGGTGAAGTGTTATTGACCTTGGTGTGTAGGCGACAAAGCCAGCGGGGCGACCTTCGACTTCGTAGAGAGCAACCCTCAGCACCCCATCTCGCAAAGGAGCGGCGTAGCAGAGTTCGCGGATGAATGCTTCCCCGAGACCTGCCATCGGGCCAGAACTCAGCAGCTCCATGTGAAGCTGAGAGATGGTTTCCAGGTCCCGCCAGTTCCCAGGTTCAACTTCACGCAACCTGTTCACGCCCATGCCCTCCGAATAAGATTTCGGAACCATTTCCTCTGCTGGTTTGAAGACTGCCATCTACTCCGCTCTCACTTTCTTGTATCGCTCGCTGTGCAAGGGTTCGCTCGCCAAGATGACCTTCTGCGGAACCTTGTAGGTAGGCAGTTTGTCCTGACAAAACGCCCGCATCCGCTTGC
>Ga0209172_10001985_pt1 | contig 39117 bp, 36 predicted proteins | sample LarsenN4metaG_FD_184113 | JGI IMG/M metagenome (GOLD analysis project Ga0209172, IMG submission 184113) | Hot spring sediment bacterial and archeal communities from British Columbia, Canada, to study Microbial Dark Matter (Phase II) - Larsen... ... | reverse complement strand
GCGACGCCATCGCTTGATGCTGCAGCTGCGAAAGTGTACCACAAGGTGGGGGTGTGGGAAACATGCAACTTGACCATCAAACGCACGCAACCCCGCAGCACGCACCCCGTAGAAGCGGCCACCCGGCCTTTGCCAGGAGGTCCGCGCACCGCTGCTCATTCCTCTCCCGCGCGCATCTCGCGCTCGGAGACTCTCGCTGGAGAACGCCATGAGTTCTGATGCAGACACGATCGTAATCGCAAGCGCCGCACGCACTCCGGTTGGCTCGTTTAATGGGTCGCTGTCGAGCCTGCCTGCTCACGAACTCGGGATGGTGGCAATCAAGGCCGCACTCGAAAGGGCCGGCGTCAAACCGGGAGACGTTAACGAAGTAATCATGGGCCAGATTCTGGCAGCCGGGGCAGGACAGAACCCGGCGCGTCAGGCCTCCATCGGCGCCGGGATACCTGTCGAGGCCCCCGCCTGGGGAATGAATCAGCTTTGCGGTTCGGGATTGCGCGCAGTCGCGCTCGCGGCACAGCAGGTTCGCGATGGCGCCAAGATCGTCGTCGCCGGCGGACAGGAGAGCATGAGCCAGGCGCCGCACGTCGTGCACCTTCGGGAAGGCACGAAGATGGGTGACGTCAAGATGATCGACACCATGATCAAGGATGGGCTGTGGGACGCCTTCAACGGCTATCACATGGGGACCACCGCCGAGAACGTCGCCCGTCAGTATCAGATCACGCGCGAGGAGCAGGACAGATTTGCCGTCGCCTCTCAGAACAAGGCAGAGGCCGCCAAGAAGTCTGGAAAGTTTAAGGATGAGATTGCGCCCGTGACCGTCAAGACGCGCAAGGGCGAGGTGGTGGTCGCGGAGGACGAATACATCAAGGAAGGCGTCACGCTGGAGAGCGTGGCGAAGCTGAAACCGGCTTTCGATCCGAAAGCCGGCTCGGTCACGGCCGGCAATGCCTCGGGCATCAATGACGGGGCCGCGGCTGTCGTCGTGATGACCGCTGCTGAGGCCAAGCGGCGGGGAATCAGGCCGCTCGCAAGAATTGTGTCCTGGGCCAATGCGGGCGTTGATCCGGCGATCATGGGCACCGGCCCAATTCCGGCATCGAAGATGGCGCTTGAGAAAGCGGGATGGTCGGTTGCTGACCTCGATCTGGTGGAGGCAAACGAGGCTTTCGCCGCGCAAGCGTGCGCCGTGAACAAGGGATTGGGCCTCGATCCCGCGAAAGTGAACGTCAACGGCGGCGCCATCGCCATTGGTCATCCGATCGGCGCGTCCGGAGCGCGCGTGCTCACCACGCTGCTCTACGAGATGCAGCGCCGCGACGCAAAGAAGGGCTTGGCGACGCTTTGCATCGGCGGCGGCATGGGAATCGCCATGTGCCTGGAGCGCGACTGAACGGCATTCCGCCGTATCGGTGAGCGTAAAACCTCGGCGGCGCACTTGCTGCGCCGCCGAACGATTTGTGTCTCTTGCTTTGCAAGACCACCCCGTCCGGTCCAACTTTGCAGACCAGCGCCAATCAACAAAAATTCTCTCTTATTTCAGCCAGTTAATCGACAGGCTAAAAACTCCATCGTTCAATTTTTTGCTGGCACTCACCCCTTGAAAGTGCCAACGCTCGAACCAAATAGGCGGCCGAGGGCGGTCGCCCGGCGGGGGGCCGCGCCTCTTTCACACATCGCTGGTTAGGGCTCGCAAAGGAGGTCAGACCTATGAAGTTTCGCCCTCTGCATGACCGCGTCGTGGTGCGCCGCATCGATGCCGAGCAGAAAACGCAAGGCGGCATCATCATTCCCGACACGGCCCAGGAGAAACCTCAGCAAGGCGAGGTGATTGCGGTTGGTCCCGGGGCCCGTGACGAGCAGGGACGCATCGTTCCCCTCGATGTCAAGGTGGGCGACCGGGTGTTGTTCGGTAAATGGTCGGGGACCGAGGTGAAGATCGACGGCGAGGAGCTGTTGATCATGAAAGAGAGCGACATCATGGGCGTTCTCGACGCCGCCCGTCCCATGAAGGCCGCAGCCTGAAGGCGGGGCCATGCAAGCGGAGCTGATTGTGAGCTGGGTTTGCGCCGTTCTGGCGTTTGCCCTCGTGGCCGCCGTAGTGCTGCAGCAGTGGTGAGCACGGTCGCGATCCTTCCGCTCCACCCTAAAGACATCCAGGAGACGAAAACGCATGTCTGCCAAAGAAGTGAAGTTTTCTCATGACGCACGCGAACGCTTGCTGCGCGGCGTCGACATTCTGGCCGATGCAGTGAAGGTCACGCTCGGGCCTAAAGGCCGGAATGTCGTGATCGAGAAGTCCTTCGGCGCGCCGCGTACGACAAAGGACGGCGTGACCGTCGCCAAGGAAATTGAGCTTGAGGACAAGTTCGAGAACCTCGGCGCGCAAATGGTGCGTGAAGTCGCCTCAAAGACCAATGACGTCGCAGGCGATGGAACGACGACGGCGACGGTTCTGGCGCAAGCGATCGTCCGTGAGGGGGCCCGGTCGGTGGCCGCCGGCGCCAATCCCATGGATCTGAAGCGCGGCATCGATCTGGCGGTAAGCGCTGTCGTGGAGGACTTGAAGAAACATTCGCGCGCTGTCGCCAATAACGGCGAAATCGCGCAGATCGGCACGATCTCCGCCAATGGCGACGCCGAAATCGGCAAGATGATCGCCACGGCCATGGAGAAGGTCGGCAAGGAAGGGGTGATTACGGTCGAGGAAGCCAAGAGCCTCGAGACCGAGCTTGACGTGGTCGAGGGAATGCAGTTCGACCGCGGCTACATCTCGCCCTACTTCGTCACCAATGCCGAAAAGATGACTGTCGAGCTCGAGGATCCGTATCTTTTGATCCACGAGAAGAAGCTCTCGAGCCTGCAGCCCATGCTCCCCGTCCTGGAGGCCATTGTCCAGACGGGCAAGCCGCTCCTTGTCATTGCCGAGGAGGTCGAGAACGAGGCGCTCGCAACGCTGGTCGTCAATAAGCTCCGTGGCGGCCTCAAGGTTGCTGCCGTCAAGGCTCCGGGCTTCGGCGATCGGCGCAAGGCCATGCTCGAGGACATTGCCACCTTGACCGGCGGCAGCGTGATCTCCGAGGACCTCGGCATCAAGCTTGAGAATGTCAAGCTCAACATGCTCGGCCGCGCGAAGCGCGTGACGATCGACAAGGATAACACGACGATCGTCAACGGCGCCGGCAAGAAGAGCGACATCGACGCTCGGATCAAGCAGATCAAGCAGCAGATCGAGGAGACGACCTCCGACTACGATCGCGAGAAGCTGCAGGAGCGGCTCGCGAAGCTCGCCGGCGGCGTCGCCGTGATCAAGGTCGGTGGCGCGACCGAGGTCGAGGTGAAGGAGCGCAAGGACCGCGTCGACGATGCGCTTCACGCGACCAGGGCGGCGGTTGAGGAAGGCATCGTCCCCGGCGGCGGCGTCGCCCTCCTGCGCTCGCTCAAGGCGCTGGACAAGCTGAAGACGGAGAACGAAGACCAGAAGGTGGGCATCAACATCGTTCGCAAGGCGCTTCAGTCGCCAGCCCGTCAGATCGCCCAGAACGCGGGTGCCGACGGCTCAGTCATTGTCGGAAAGGTGCTCGAGCACGACTCGTATGGCTTCGGCTACGATGCCCAGACCGGCGAGTACGGCGACATGTTCGCCAAGGGTATCATCGACCCGACAAAGGTTGTGCGCACGGCGCTCCAGGATGCGGCATCTGTGGCTTCGCTTCTGATCACAACCGAAGCGATGGTTGCGGAGAAGCCGAAGAAGGCCGCCCCGCCGCAGATGCCGGCCGGCGGCATGGACTTCTAATCCAACACCCCCGTCCATGGCCGCGATCGACGATTGCGGCCATGGACCTTCGAGACTGGATCGACTGGAGCGTCGGAGGACCGAGCTGTCATGCAGCATCTGGCCTATGTCGTCATTCCGTTCACGCGCAACGGAGCTCACCTTGGGCCGAGTCAGGCCATCGTCTTTCAGCGGCCGCAACAGGCCCGCCTGGCCGCGAGTCAGATCGCGCGTCGTGTCGCGGGGGTCGCCATCCTCGAGCGGCAGATCGATCCTGAAACCGGCGATGAGCAGGACCGGCTGGTGGCCGAGATCGGCGCGGTACCGCCGAGCTTTCCTGAGACATTCGACTGGTCGATGCGCCTCAACTGAGCGTTGGCCGCTATTTTGTCGGCGACGGCGCGACAACCGCCGCCGAATTATGGCGCGCGCCGTCTTTTGCCTGGAGCACGACGGCCGAGAGGATCAGCATCCCGCCAACAATCACGCCGCGTGTCGGTGTCTCGTTGAGAAAAAGATAGCTCCAAACGGGTGCCGCGATCGACTCGGACTGTGCGAGCATGATCAGCGTGACGCCCGGCACGCTTCGTGACGCCCACCCCATCAACAGCAGACCGACGGCGAGAATCACTCCGCCGTGCAGCATGGCGAGTCCGGTGTTTCCGAGCGGAACAAGAAATGGACTTCCTTTCAAAAGAACGACGGAGCCGGCCGCGAGCAGGGTGAGGGCCCCCGATGCCACGAGCACGGCGTCGAGATCCGGTGCGGGAACGCGCCTGAGGGACAGCGAATAGAGCGCAAACCCGAGCGCGCCGCCGAGCGCTAGGGCACGTCCCTCCCAATTTCCATCGTGCAATCCGCCGCCGGTCATCAGCGCGACCCCGCCGATGGCTGTCGCGACGGCCAATCCACCGAGAGCCCCAATCCGCTCCCCGAGCACTGGAAAGGCGAGGACCGCAGCGATCAGCGGCGCAAGCGAAAACAGGAAGAATACCTCTGCAACGGTTGCTACCTTGATCGCCGCGATGAAGGCGACTTGGCTGAAAACCATCGCGGCCGCGGCCAGCCAGCCGTACCATCCCATCCGCATCACCTGCTCGACGGGGTTTGCGACATGCCGACAGGCGGCAATCAACGTGACCGCCCCTGTGAAGCCCACCGCCCGCCAGAACAAATACTGAAAGGCCTCGCTCTCGCCCGCGCCACGAATGCATAGCACTCCGAGACTGAGGACGAGACCCGCGAAGAGGACAAAACCGCAACCTGTGAGGTAGGCGCTGCCGGGCGTGGAGGTCGCGGGGCTCATGTCGTCTCCCTGTGCTCCATCTTCGGTCGAGACCCTGTCCGGGGGGCCAAGCCGCATGCCTTCGCGCAAGCCCTGGCATCTCCGCGAGCCACATTGCCGTCACTCAAGGACCGCACGGCCGACGTCACTGTGCCAGACGAGATGGACTCTGGCGATGGTGCCGGCCCGGCACCCGAGGAGTTCCAGCAAATACCTGCCGCCCGCGCTCGGCATGACTGGTGTCGTTGCTCGGCATGCTCGCAAGTGGGTAGGATGACGCTCAATCAAGAACCTCCGGGAGAAACGCCATGCCTCTTTCCGTGCGCCAGATCGGCCCCGGTTTCGTTGGTGAGGCTTCGGGTCTCGATCTCACGCGGCCGCTGCCGCAATCCGACATCGACGCGATCAATGCGGCGATGGACCGTTACGCCGTTCTCATTTTCCACGATCAGGACTTCACAGACGATCAGCAACTCGCCTTCACACGCAGCCTTGGGCCGCTCGAAACGGCGGTCGGCTTCAACATCCGCGACGCGAGCGACCAGCGACTGTCCTCACCACACTTCGCGGACGTCTCCAACCTCGACAAGGACGGAAAGATCTTCAAGCGCGACGACCGACGCTGGCTGTTCGCCATAGGCAATCGCCTCTGGCACTCGGACAGCTCGTTCAAGGCGATCCCGGCCAAGTACTCCCTGCTGCACGCCCGCGCCATCCCGTCGAAGGGAGGCAACACGGAGTTCGCCGACATGCGGCAGGCTTACGACGCCCTCGACGACGAGCGCAAAGCGATCTGCGAGGACCTCATCTGCGAGCATTCGCAGATGTTTTCGCGCGCCAAGATGGGCTTCACCGACTTCACGCCGGAGGAGCGGGAGCGCTTCAAACCGGTCCGGCAGCGCCTCGTTCGCGTTCATCCGACGACAGGAAGGAAGTCGCTTTACCTGTCCTCTCACGCCGGAACGATTCTCGGTTGGCCGGTGCCGGAGGCGCGCGCCTTTCTCATGGACCTGACCGAGCACGCAACCCAACGCGAATTCACCTACTCGCACAAGTGGCGAGTGAAGGATCTCATGATATGGGACAATCGCGTGACGATGCACCGGGCGCGCCCGTTCCCGGAGAATGAACCGCGCGACGTCCGACGCACGACACTCATGGGGGATGCCCCAACTGTCGAGCAGCAGGCCGCCTGACCATGGTCTGATACCGGCCGCCGGACGCGAGGAAGCGAAACATGCCTATGACCGTCAAACAGCTCGGCCCCGGTTTCGTCGGCGAGGTCTCCGGCCTCGATCTCACGCGACCGCTGCCGCAGTCGGACATCGATGCGATCCATGCCGCCATGGACCGCTATGCCGTCCTGATCTTCCACGATCAGAGGTTCACTGATGAGCAGCAACTTGCCTTTACCCAAAGCCTCGGGGCGATCGAACTGGCGATCGGCGTCAGCCTGAGAAAGCCGGAAGAGCAGCGCCTTCCGAACACATTCGCCGACGTCTCCAACCTGGACAAGGACGGCAAGCCTTTCGCCCGCGACGATCGACGGCGGCTCTACGCGTTGGGCAACCAGCTCTGGCATTCGGACAGCTCCTTCAAGGTCATCCCGGCCAAATATTCGCTCCTGCACGCGCGTCGCGTTCCTTCCCGCGGCGGCAACACGGAATTCGCGGATATGCGGCAGGCCTATGATGCGCTCGATCGCGAGACGAAAGAGCTCTGTGAAAACCTGATCTGCGAGCACTCGCAGATGTATTCTCGGGCAATCCACGGCTTCACGGAGTTCACTGCCGAGGAACGCGCGCGCTTCAAGCCCGTTCTCCAGCGACTCGTCCGCGTGCATCCTTCCACGGGCCGAAAGTCCCTCTATCTGTCATCGCACGCAGGTACCATCGTTGGCTGGCCGGTACCCGTGGCCAAGGCGTTTCTCATGGACCTGACCGAACATGCGACCCAGCGCGAGTTTACCTACTCGCACAAGTGGCACGTCGGCGATCTCGTCATGTGGGACAATCGCTGCACCATGCACCGGGCACGCCCCTTTCCGCATGACGAGCCGCGTGACGTCCGCCGCACGACACTCATGGGAGATGCTCCAACCGTCGAGCAGCAGGCTGCGTGACGACGCCGGGCACGCTACCATCGTTGCGCGGTCTAGCGCGGTCTAACCCAGCGTCACCGTATCACGTGACCGAGATGCCGTGTCTATCCCGGCTCGCTGTCAAGACGGACCTCACGATCACACAACCAAAGAGGACAAGATGAACGTCGGCTACGTTGGACTGGGAAGCATGGGCGGCGCGATCGTGAAGCGGATGCTGGTCAACAAGCAGCCTCTGCGCGTCTTTGATCTGAACCCGGAAAGGACCTCGGAGCTCGCTAAACTCGGCGCCCAGCCATCGCAAAGTCTGTCGGCGCTCGCCGAACAGTCGGACATTGTCTGCCTCTGCCTGCCGACATCCGAGAACGTCCGCACGGCAATCTTCGGCGACAACGGCCTTGCCAAGGGCTTGAAACCCGGAACCTTGGTGGCCGACATGACGACGGGTGATCCGCTACAGACCAAGGCGATGGCGGCCGAGCTCAAAGCTCGCGGCGTCGACCTCATCGATGCCCCCGTCTCCGGAGGCCCCGCGGGCGCAGCGGCGGGAACGCTGGCCATCATGGTGGGCGCGCCAGAGCCCCTTTTCAACAGGATAAAGCCTCTCTTCGAGAAGGTGTCGCCGAACATTTTCCTCATGGGAGACGTCGGCGCGGGGCAGACGATGAAGCTCGTCAACAATCTGATGCTCGCCGCCGGCCGCACCATCGCGTTCGAGGCCATGGCGCTCGCAGTGAAGAATGGCCTCGACCCGAAGCTCGCCAACGACGTGCTCAACAAGAGCTCGGGCCGCAATGGCACCACCGAGCGCTCGTTGCCGGACACCATCGACGGAAAGTTTCCGGCTTCGTTTGCGCTCGGTCTGATGACCAAGGACGTGCGATTGGCCAACCAGCTTGGACGCGACACCGGCGTACCCATGATCCTGGGTCGGATCGTGGAAGAGCTGCACAACGTCGCCATCAACAATCACGGACCGAATGCCTGCTCGAACATCTTGATCAAGGACTTCGAGCAGCGGGCAAAGGTTCGCATCACCAAGTAACCGATGCCGGCCGTGCCGGGCGTTCACCGCGTGCTACGGCGAAGGGCGCAACGAAACCAGAGACGAACCATGATGCTCGACGAGGCCCGCCAGTGAAAGTTCGAGAACCGCGGCACGGATTTCGCGGATAGCAAGTCCTGTTGTCCGCGACAGCTCGTCGAGGTCCACCGGCGCCGGCCCGAGCGCGACCGCAACTCGCTCGAGCGCGCTGGCAGTTGCCCGCTCCAGCGGTTGCTGCTCCACAGTGTCACCAGACGCTGAGGCGAGAGCGGGCTCGAAGGGCGGCTGATCCGAGGTGTTCAGCGAATGCCGCAGGGCTGTACGCTCGGATTGCGTTATCAGCGCCTCCAGGATGTCCTCGGCGTTGGTAACCATGGTGGCGCCCTGGCGGATCAGCCCATTGGTCCCTTCGGAGCGCGGATCGAGGGGGTGGCCTGGAACCGCCAGAACGAGCCGACCCTGCTCGCCGGCGGTTCTGGCGGTAATGAGCGTCCCCGAACGCCGTGCGGCCTCGACGACCACGACGCCGAGCGCGATGCCGGAAATGATGCGATTTCGTCGCGGAAAATCCTGCGCCCGAGGCTGAAAGCCCGGCGGCTGCTCCGTAATCAGACACCCGTCTTCCGCTATTCGGGCCTGAAGTCCCGCGTGTTCGGGGGGATAGACGAAGTCGGGCCCGCCCGCCAGAACCGCGATCGTGCCTGTCTTGAGCGCAGCCTCGTGCGCCGTGCCGTCGATCCCTCGTGCGAGTCCTGAGGCGATGACGTAACCGGCTTCCCCGAGGCGCGCTGCGATCATCCGCGTGAATTTCGTCCCGGCCGCCGAAGAGTTCCTCGCGCCGACGATGGCACAGACATCGTTGTTGAGCAGTTCCTTCCGGCCGACCACATAAAGCATAGGCGGCGGCACATCGACATGGGCGAGTGCCGCCGGATATGCGGGCTCGATCGTGAACACCGGCTCGGCTCGCAACTTCCGCGCGGCGTCGAGTTCCCTGAGCGCATCCTCGCGCGAACAGATCCGAATGGCGCGCCCGCGGCGCGATCGCGCAGTGATCTCCGGGAGAGCATCAAGCGCCGCCTGCGCGCCTCCAAACGTGTTGATAAGCTCGCGAAATGCGACCGGACCGACATTCTCGCTTCGAATGAGCCGCAAACAGGCCAGTCGCTGTACATCATCCAAGGGCGCAACAGGAAGTGGTGCCGCAAGCGCGGCCCGAACGGCGGCTGGTTTGCTAGCGCGCTCCGGCTTGGGCGGATTTCGCACCAATCTTGCTCTCTGTTCCGTTCATCAGACGAACGATATTCTCCCTATGCTTCCAGTAGAGCAAGACGGTCAGGATCGCAAAAATCATGGCGAGCTGAGGCGTCGCCACCCACCAGAGGAATATTGGCGTCGCTGCGGCGCCAACGAGCGCCGAAAGTGACGAGTACCGAAACACCAGTGCAATCACGAGCCAAAGCGCGCAGAAGAAGAGGCCAGCCTGCCAGACAAGCCCCACGAGAACGCCAATATAGGTCGCAACGCCCTTGCCGCCCTTGAAGCCCAGCCATATCGGCCAAATGTGCCCAAGGAACGCCCCTAGCCCGGCACCGGTCATCAGAAGGCTCACGGCGCCATTCGCCGAGGCAGGCCCGGCGGCCTGATTGCTCGCAACCGTGGCGGAGAGGTCGGCAACCATCGGTGACGCGATCACCCAGCCGACAATGGTGACGGCCGCATACCCCTTGAAGCCATCGAGAAAGAGCGTCAAAGCAGCGAGCTTCTTGCTGCCGGTTCTGAGAACATTCGTTGCGCCGATGTTGCCCGACCCAATCTTGCGCACGTCGCCGAGCCCTGCGGCCCGGGTCAGGATCAGACCGAACGGAATCGATCCCAACAGATACCCGAAGACGAACGCGGCAGCATGAGCCAGAAGCGTCCACGAAGTCATAACGGTTGACCCGTCTGGTTGACAGCTAGCGGCCTGCGACGGACGAAAGCTCAGCCGCGCTCTGCGGAGCCATACTGATAGACTGTCTTGCCGGCAACCATGGTGCGCAGCACACGGCCATGCACAGTCTTTTCATCGAGCGGCGCGTTCTTGGAGCGTGCGCGAAGCTGGTCCTTGTTGACCACCCAGAGCGCGTTCATGTCGAAAAGCACGAGATCAGCCGGTGCGCCTTTCGTCAATTGGCCCGTATCAAGGCCAAGGAGCCGGGCGGGATTGCAGGTCATCGCCTTGAGCAGCGGCATCAGAGCGATCTCGCCGCGATGCACGAGCCCGAGGGCCGCCGGCAGCAACGTCTCGAGACCGATCGCTCCGTCTGCGGCTTCAGCAAATGGACGGCGCTTGGCGTCGGCATCCTGAGGATCATGGCTTGAGACGACGACGTCGATATCGCCCGAAGCCACGGCACGGACCATGGCGACCCGATCCTCCTCGCTGCGCAGCGGCGGCCTGACCTTGAAGAAGGTTCGGTATGAACCGACGTCCTTCTCATTAAACGTCAAATGATTGATCGAAACGCCGCACGAGACCGGGAGCTTGCGCGCCTTCGCCTGCCGGATGGCATCGACGCTCTCCCGACAAGAAATCGTTGCGGCATGGTATCTGCCGCCCGTGATCTCGACGAGCCGCATGTCGCGCTCGACAACGATCACCTCGGCCATCTTGTGCACACCGGGCAGGCCAAGGCGCGTGGCCACCTCACCGCTGGTCATCGCAGCCCCAGCCGACAAATAGGGGTCTTCGGTGTGATGCACGATGAGAGCGTCGAAGTCCTTGGCATAGAGCAGCGCATTGCGCATCACGCGCGTATTCGCAATCGTCGACTTGCCGTTGGTAAAGGCGACGGCGCCGGCCCGTTGCAAGAGCCCGATCTCTGCAAGCTCTTCGCCCTTGAGGCCTTTGGTCGCCGCCCCCATGATGTGAATTTTGACGATCGCCCGCTCGCGCGCCCGCCGCTGCACGTAATCGACGAGCGCCACCTGGTCGATGACCGGCTCCGTATCCGGCATGCAGACCATCGTGGTCACCCCGCCAGCGGCCGCGGCAAAGCTTGCGGTTTTCAGGGTTTCGCGATGCTCCTGTCCCGGGTCTCCCGTATAGACCTGACAATCGATCAATCCGGGACAGAGAATGTGGCCGTAACAGTCCACGACTTCGGCGCCCTCCGGCGCGGTCCGCCTGAGGTGCCCGCCGATGTCTGCGATCACGCCGTCCCGGACGAGCAACCCTCCTGGCTCGTCGCGGCCCGTGGCGGGGTCGATGAGGCGCGCATTGATGAAGGCCGTAACATCTGTCTGCGACGGCTCCCGCGGAGGCTTCCTCATGACGATTTCTCAATGATTCGGCAGGTTGCGGGCCAGAGCCTCCAGCACAGCCATGCGCACGGCGACTCCCATCTCGACTTGATCGCGGATGACGCTGCGTGAGTGGTCGGCAATGGGCGACGCGATCTCGACGCCGCGATTCATGGGGCCTGGATGCATGATGAGCGCATCCGGCTTGGCAAGCGCGAGCTTTTCCTGGTCGAGCCCGAAGAAATGATAGTACTCCCGGGTCGACGGTACATAGTTGCCTTGCATCCGTTCGCGCTGCAGCCGCAGCATCATGACGATGTCGCAGCCTGCAAGGCCTTTCCACATGTCGGTGAACACCTCAGCCCCGAGTCGCTCGATCCCCGTCGGGATGAGGGTCGAAGGCGCCACCAGCCGAACCTTTGCGCCCAGCGTGTTGAGAACGTAGATATTCGACCGCGCGACCCGCGAATGCAGAATATCGCCGCAGATCGCGACGGTAAGCCCGGAAATCCGGTTCTTTGCGCGTCGGATCGTAAGGGCGTCGAGTAGTGCCTGCGTCGGGTGCTCGTGCGCGCCGTCGCCGGCATTGATCACCGAGCAATCCACCTTCTGCGACAGAAGCTCGACCGCGCCCGCCGCGTGATGCCGGACGACAATCATGTCCGGACGCATGGCATTGAGCGTCATCGCGGTGTCGATCAGGCTTTCGCCCTTCTGCACGGACGACGTCGACACGTTCATGTTCATCACATCGGCGCCGAGCCGCTTCCCGGCCAGTTCGAACGACGCCTGCGTTCGCGTCGATGCCTCGAAGAACAGGTTGATCAGCGTGCGCCCGCGCAGCACATCGCGCTTCTTGTTGATCTGACGGTTCACTTCTACGGCCTTGTCGGCCAGATCAAGAAGGGAATTGATTTCTTTGGCCGACAGACCCTCGCACGTGAGGAGGTGCCGTCGTGGAAAGTAAAAGGGCGTTTGCTCGGCCGTGCTCATTAAAGCCGCTCTAATAGCGACAGATGCCAGGGTCTGCAAGGGTGGGCGCAGATCCGGTGTGCAAATGCTGCCTTCGCGAGCATGCCTGTCAGCCGGCGGCTGCGGTCGCCGCCGCGCGTGCCGCTTGGGTTCTCACGGGACAGCGCCTTTGCTAGGCACGCTCCTTCTGAACCTCCGGCAACGGAACGCGAGATGAACCCGCCAAGTACCTCTACGAACGCCACCCGGCTGGGCTTCGGGGCGATCCTCCTATGGGCCGCACTTGCCGCACTGACCACGGCGGCCGGACCGATCCCGCCGTTTCAACTCGCCGCCATGACTTTCGCAATCGCCTCCGCTGTCGGCGTGGGCTGGACGCTGGTCACAGCTAAGTCGCTCCGGCCGTTGCGGAAGCTTTCCTGGCCGGCGCTGGCTCTCGGCCTCTATGGCTTGCTGGCGTTTCATGCCTGCTACTTCTTCGCTCTTCAGCGGGCGCCTGCGATCGAGGCGAGCCTCATCATTTATCTGTGGCCATTGCTGATAGTTCTCCTGTCCGCCTTGCTCCCGGCGAGGCTCGGGGGCTCTCCCCTCACGTGGCGTCACGTTGTCGGGTCCCTACTTGGACTTGCGGGCACGGCGCTCATCATTCTCGAGCGTCCGCGCGATGGCAGCATCGATAGTCATGTCGATGGCTACATTTTCGCGGGCCTCGCCGCGTTCATCTGGTCGAGCTACTCGGTCGCATCGCGCCTGCTTGCCGATATTCCAACCGCCAATGTTACGGCGAGCTGCGCCGCAACCGCCGTCGGCGCCGGTCTGCTTCACCTGTGGCTTGAGACCACCATCATGCCGAGCACGGCGAGCCAGTGGCTCGCCATCGCAGTCCTCGGAATTGGCCCCGTTGGCCTCGCATTCTATTTGTGGGATGAGGGAATGAAACGGGGAAACATGCGATTGTTGGGGGTCGCCTCCTACGCGACGCCGTTGCTTTCAACCGTGCTGCTTGCCGCGCTTGGAACCGGGACACTGGGACCCGCCACCGCCATAGCAGCCTTGATGATCACCGCCGGCGGTGCAATTGTGAGCCGCACGTGAGCGCCGATCATGTGCCAGGCGGCTTGCAACGCTTTGCTGCCGCGACTGTCCTGAAATGCGATTGCCCTGAAAAGGGAACCGCCCGGCTCCGAGAGGAACCGGGCGGCGAAGCCTTTGCTCGGCGAGCGACCCGCTGGGCCGCCCGCGCCTTGCGAGGCTTAGACGGTGCGCTTCTTGAGGCCCGTGTCAACGTCCTGGAAGGTCTTGTTGACTTCCGAACCGACGGTCTGCACGACCGTGATGATCGACACGCCGATGAGAGCGGCGATCAGGCCGTACTCGATGGCCGTCGCACCGGACTCGCACTTCACGAAGTTCTTGAAGAGGTTCATGGAAATCTCCAACTCCACCCACTAGGGACTTTGCGTCCCGCCTGCGACCGGGGGCTCATTCCCGCCGGGCATGGCGCAACCGTAGTCGCCAACGATCAAAAACAGATTAATGGGCACGCCCGGACCTCTTGCCTCGCAAGAATACCGCGCAGATGGCTAAGAAAGCGTTTATGGCAAACAGCGTCGCAACCGCAGAACGAAATTGAGACGCCTCACGGCCTCCCGGTCCGCAATCCTGGAACGATGAGGACCGCGTCGCTCTCTGGACGCTTTAGACTTACGGTTCGCAACCTTCCTGATAGAGTTGCTCCACATCCGACAGACCCAAGCGTCACATCGGAGGCGTGGAAATGGCTTTGAAGCGAATGGTTCTTCAGATTGGCATGGGCACGGATATCAGGGGCGCCAATCCGACCACGGCCGCCGTTCGTGCGCTTCGCGATGCGCTCTGGCACAACTCGCTTTCGATCGCGACAGCTCTGGGCCAGCCGCTGGACGCCATGCACGTCGCAGTGCGCATCGGCGTGCCCAATCCCGGGAAGGTCGACAAGGCGGCGGTTCTCGCCGTGTTGCCATACGGCAAGGGCACGGTGGACGTGGTCGACGGCGGCCTCGAAATCAAAAACGATGAGGGCACGGATTCGACCTTGATCGCGCACGCGGCGGCAATCGTGTCGCTGGACATCGACTGAGGAGCGGCAGATGGCCAAGAAGCGCGTCATCCTGGAACTCGGTGCCGGCAACGACCTGCATGGCTCGGACTACACGAAGGCGGCGTTGCGCGCGGTCCAAGATGCCCTGCACCATAGCTCTCTCGCATTCATTCGATCGCTGTCGATCGACAAATCGGACATCGAGGTCGAGGTAACAATCGGCGTCTCGCGCCCCGATCTTGTGGATACGGAGAAGGTGCGGTCCTCGCTGCCAGTCGGGCAGGTCATCGTCAATTGCGTGCGGGGCGGGCTCGACGTTCCAGACCCCGAAAACAACGATCCGGCCGTCATCGCGAGTGCAGCAATCGCCGTTCGCATCGAACGGCCCTGATCCGCTGGCGCGGCCAGGAAAGCGGATGCGGCGACAATTGCTCGTCACCTGTCATGTGGCGCGCCGGACGCTTTCCTGCAAAAAGCACCAGCTCAGATCGTGCGGAAACGAACGATTTACCCATCTGCGCCACACTCCCTTCGTCCGAGTGAGCCATTCGTGGCCGACTGTTCGATCCCGGTTCAGATCGATCCAACGGCCTGGCTCAGTAGCGTCCTGTTGCGTGAGTAAAGCAGAGATGGCCAAGCGCGTCCTCATCGTTGACGACGATCCGGCACAACGCCGCATTCTTGAAGAAACCATCAAGCGGTTCGGCTTCGAGACCAAGACCGCCCAAGGCGGCGAACAGGCGATTCAGATCTTGGAAAGTCCGGAGAAGGGCGGAATTTCGCTCGTTCTCCTCGATCTGGTCATGCCCGAGACCGATGGCATGGCGGTACTTGAGCGCGTCCGGCAACGGCCGGGAATGCCACCGATCATCGTCCAGACGGCCCATGGCTCGATCGATGCGGCCATTAATGCCATGCGGGCCGGCGCGGTCGACTTCGTGGTGAAGCCCGCTTCCCCGGAGCGTCTCGACGTCTCCATCAAAAGCGCCTTGAAGATCGAGGCTCTGCAGGGAGAGATCACGCGCATCAAGAAGAAGGCAGAGGGAACGCTCACCTTTGACGATCTCGTCATGCGCGGTGAAGCGATGGCCCGCGTCGTAGCGCTCGGCCGCCGTGCTGCTGCCTCCAACGCAAACATTGCAGTCTTGATCGAGGGTGAATCCGGTGTCGGCAAGGAGTTGATCGCGCGTGCCATTCAGGGCGAGAGCAGTCGCTCGGGCAAGCCGTTTGTGACGGTCAACTGCGGCGCGCTGCCGGAGAACCTCATCGAGAGCATTCTTTTCGGCCACGAGAAAGGCTCGTTCACCGGCGCTGTCGAGAAGCGGATCGGCAAGTTCCAGGAGGCGGACGGCGGCACACTCTTCCTCGACGAAGTGGGCGAACTGCCGCTCGATGCGCAGGTGAAGCTCCTTCGCGCGCTTCAGGAAGGAGAAATCGATCCGGTCGGTGCCAAGAAGCCGATCAAGGTCGACTTCCGCCTGATCGCGGCTACGAACCGCGACATGATCCAGCTCGTCAAGGACGGCAAATTCCGCGAAGATCTTTACTATCGCTTGAATGTGTTCCCGATCTCCGTTCCGCCGCTTCGCGACCGGATCGGCGACGTCCCCGAACTCGCGTTGCACTTTCTCGCGCGTTTCAGTGCCGAGGAAGGCAAGCGCGTGACGTCGATCAGCAAGGAAGCGCTGTCTCTCCTGACCTCCTATTCGTGGCCCGGCAACGTCCGTCAGCTCGAGAACGCCGTATTCCGCGCGGTGGTTCTTGCGGATGGCAGCGAACTCGGCGTCGATGAGTTTCCGCAGATCGCCGCCCACGTCGAGGGCTTTCAAGCGACGATCCCGGCGGCTCCGGCGCAGGTCGCGCCGCGGATGCCATATTCCGGCCCTGCGCTGCTCGGCGCCGAAGCCACGATCCCGCAGACCGTCGAGATTTCTCCGCAGGCACCGGGCGGGAAGAGCTCCCTCGGCATTCCTGCCATCGACGACGCCGGCGAGATCCGCACGCTCGAGGCGATGGAGGCGGACATGATCCGTCTCGCTCTCGGACGCTATCGCGGTCACATGACTGAGGTCGCGAAACGGCTGAACATTGGCCGCTCAACGCTCTACCGCAAGATGCGCGATTACGGGCTTGAAGAGCGTCCGAATTAGTTCGCCCGCGCAGTTGTGACTGACTGCCATTTCGGGTACGGCATAAGCCGGGCCCGTTCGGTGCTGTGCGACCAAGGACCGGTCGGCGTTTGCGACGTGCCAAAGCGCGAGCTGGTGCGGGCTGGCCATCGGCCAGGGAGTGGCCCCGCCGCATGCCGCAACGAGCGCGTCAACGTTGGAACCCGAAACAGAGCTCGCTGTGCGCAGGTCCCCCAAGGTTTGATCGCGGACCCGGAGTGACCGCCGGGCGGGCCGAAGACATTCACGCGCGGACTGGCGGTTTCGGGCTGTCGTCAGAGCTTCGCACCAGCGTCCGGCATCCGTTCGCCGAACGGATTGAGGTGCCCTGCTGCGCGAATGACGGGGCTTATCAGCCCTTCTTGCACGGAGTGCGGGTCGTCCGCGCGTGGCTCGACGCCGAACGTCAATCGCTCGTTCTCGGTCTTCGGAATGTAAAGAGTACCAAACATCCAGTCGAAGATCGCCAAGCAGCTTCCCATGTTCTTGTTGAAATGAATGGGGTTTGTCGAGTGGTGGATCTGGTGATGCGCAGGACTTATGAAGATCCGACCGAGCCAGCCCGTGAAGGGAATCCAGAACTGAGTGTGATGCAGGTGGTCAAGCAAGTAGGTGCCGGCCAGGATCAACGCATTGACGTTGAACGGAGTGAACGCGGCAATGGGCTTGCCGAAAACGTAGTTGAGCGCGCCGTCGGTCGTGCCCATGGTGATGGCGAGAATGTTGACGAACACGACACTGTCGACGGGATGCACCCGGAAGTTCGTCAGGGGTGTTAGAACCTCGGCTTGATGGTGCACTTTGTGAAACTCCCACAGGAAAGGAATCCTGTGGCTGAGGTAATGATCGAGCCAGTAGCCGAATTCGTAGGCGAGAAATGCAGCGACCGTCAGAGTCGCCATGCAGATCCATTCGGGCATCCTGGTCGGCGCGAGCTGACCGAACGCGAAGGTCAGATTCTGATTGACCACGCCACTCACGGCATGCGCTGACAGAAGCGCCCAGCCGAACAGGAGCCCCGCCGCAAGCGTATTGAATGCGAAGAAGCCCAGGTCTGCGCGCGTCGAACGATTGAACACAATCTTCTTCGGAAAAATGGCGCGGACCAGAACTTTGAGACGAAGCGGCCGCCCGCGCCGGCGACGCCTGCTGTGGAGAAAGACGAGTGCGATAAAGAGCGCGCACAGCAGCGAGGCGAGAGAGAATGTGCCGCCCGGCGCGAGGAAGATGCTGTAGAGCTTGGCGCCAAGGTAGCGAACGACGCGCGCCGATGACTCCCACAGGGCGAACTCGATTGACGCAGGCATACGCGAAACCCCGACCCGGACCGGTGCTGTCCATCCTAGGTACGGGGTTCGCCATAAGGTTCGATTAATGGGCGGACGTTACGCTGGCGCTCTGCACCTCTGACATCCGGTCTCGCCGCGCGGCGGACCGCACGCCAGAACGCGAACCGATCCGCCTTTCGCGTCATGGTCACTGACGATAGGAGGTGACCCAGCAGCCCTTGAACCCGGCCGCTTCCAGTTTGGCGCATACTTCCCGGGCCGCTTCCCGAGAGCCGGGTGGCCCGACCACCGTGCGATACCAGAGCCCCTTCTCCTGAAGGTTCGCTTCAACGACATCCGGCGCCTTGCTCGAGAGGACATCCGGATACCGCGCCGCCAGGTCGGCGAAGGACTTCAGCGCCTCTTCCCGCGTCTTCTTGGATGCAAGCACCGGAACAAACCCGATGACCGTGCCACCGGATGACGGCGCCACCGCAGGCGCATTCGGCGTGCTGCGAGCCACCCAATCATCGCGCGGAGCGGGCTTCTTCCGAGGCAACGCCGTTTCCGGCTTCGCTTCGATCACCGCAGACGACGCCTTTGCCTTCGGCAGAGGGAGATCTGCCACTGGCGGCGCCTTGGCGACAGTCGATACCGGCGGCTGCGGCTCTGCAGCCGCCGCGCGCGGCGGCTGACGTGGCGGTAATCCCTCGACAACCATTCCTGGCAGTGGACCGATGGATTGATGGGCCACGGCGGGTGGAGGCACCGCAGGCGGGGAACTGGCCACGTTGAGTTGGGCTTGTGGCGTTATGGTGCCATCCTTGTTGACAACCAAAGTCGTGACTCTACGTGGCGCCTCCGGTTCGACGGGCGGAGTGACTGCCGGTGCTCCCGCCCCGCCGCTTGGCGCTGCCGTCTGCTGGCCACCCGAGTCGCTCAAGCGATTGACGAATTTCTTATCCTTGTGAGCTTCCTCTCGCCCACCGGGATCCGCCGGCCGAGCTTTCGCGGGACCGGCGTCGGCCTTCACGACGGGCGGCTTTCCGGATGGCACGGCGCCATTCAGCATGCGGTAGCCGTAGGCGAGGCCACCGCCGACGCCGATCGCCCCGATCAACGCAACAATCACAAGGAAAGGACGGGGCCCCCGACGATCGGGCTCGTCCATTTCGGACTCCGCCTCATATGTCCCGTCGTGTGCGTAGTGTTGATCTTCGGCCTGGTTGCCGGCGGGGAAGCTCCCCGTGGCATACGCACCCTGCGTCTCGTAGTTCTCCGCGGAATAGCCTCCGCCGGGAAGAGGCCCATAGCCACTGTGCGGCTGCGTCTCCTGCCCCCAGTTCTGCCCGCTGTAGGCCCCGGAGTGAGGGGGAGCATAGGCATGCTGAGCGGGATGGTTTGTGCTCCCGTGACCGAGTGCCGGCGAATCGTAACCAGCAGGTTGCGTCGCGGCTCGAGGATCGTGGCGTCCGCTCCCTAAAGGATGCTGCACGGCCGGATGCGCCGAATAGGTCGAGAGATTCCAGTGTTGTACGTCGTCGGGCGACCCAAGGGGACCATGCCCGACAGGGTGTTGGACCGCTGGTGGATGACCGATTGGGTCGCGACCCTGGGCGAACCCGGTCGGGCCGGGCATCTGCCCGTTCGGAATGTGCCCACTCTGGGGGAAGCCGCGCCCGGCGTCTGACGGATAGTCAACGCGAGGATATGGGCTTGCTGGCTGCCGACCGTAACCGTCGGCACGCGCGTGCCCGCTGTAGGGGTCCAAGCTGCCCTGACCTGCCGGCGAAGGACTCGTCGAATATCCCGGGACGGCACCGCGCTGCTGCGCCCAACGCAACAGCGGATCTTCATGGGCCGCCCCGAGCGCCGATGGCGCCTGCTGTGTAGACTCGGCGTCTGACGGCGGCCATCCCGAGTGCCCTGGACCTCGTGGTGGGGAGGGCGAGCGGTTCGACCCTGCCATTTCGATTCCCCCTGGGATCGCGCGGCCAATCCGCACGCCAAATTCTGCGAATCGCGTCTCGACTATCGCATCTCCTGTGGCGCCTCGACTCCGAGGATTGCCAATCCCGAAGAGATCACCTGTGCAAAAGCGCTCACCATCGCCAGGCGCGCGATCGTCAAAGCCTCATCGTCCGGCTGGATATAGCGCAAATGTGGCGAATCAGTGCCACGGTTCCAATGTGCATGAAAAGCTGACGCCACATCATGGAGATAGAAGGCCACCCGGTGTGGCTCATGCGCACGCGCCGCGGCTTCGACGAGCCCCGGGAACTGCGCCATGCGCCGCAGCAGGTCGAGTTCGCCAGCATCTTCGAGACGGCTCACATCGGCCTGCGCCAGCGTCGCATGATCGAGGGCAATTGCCGGGAACGCCTCCCGTGAGTTCCGCAACACCGAGCAGGCGCGGGCATGGGCGTACTGAACATAAAATACGGGATTATCCTTGGACTGCTCGATGACCTTGGCGAGATCGAAATCCAACGGCGCATCGTTCTTTCTGAACAACATCATGAACCGAACCGGGTCCCTGCCCACTTCGTCCACGACTTCGCGAAGCGATACGAATGTTCCGGCCCTCTTCGACATCTTCACCGGTTGCCCGGCCCGCAGCAGCCGCACGAGTTGGCAGACTTTTATGTCGAGTTCGGCCCTGCCTTCCGAAAGGGCTTTGACGGCAGCTTTCATGCGCTTGATGTAGCCCGCATGATCGGCACCGAATACATTGATAAGATTTAGAAAACCACGCTTAAGCTTGTTGTGGTGATAAGCCATGTCGGCCGCGAAGTACGTGTAGCTGCCGTCCGACTTCATCAAAGCGCGATCGACGTCGTCGCCGAAAGCCGTGGCCCTGAACAGCGTTTGTTCGCGATCTTCCCAGTCTTCGGCCTCATGCCCCTTGGGCTTTTCGAGGCGGCCGTTGAAGACGAGGCCTCGCTCCCTCAGCCACGCGATCGTCGATGCCACCTCGTCCCGTTCGCCCGCCGTCAGCGACCGTTCCGAGAAGAAGACGTCATGCCGGACATTCAAGGCGGCGAGGTCGTCGCGGATCGTTGCCATCATCGTGTCGACGGCTTCGGCGCGCACTTCGGGGAGCCATTCCGTCTCTGGCTTTCCCAGCAGACTTCGACCGTGCTTGCGGGCAAGCGCCTCCCCGACCGGCTTCAGATAGTCGCCTGGATAGAGCCCTTCCGGGATCTCGCCGATCGCCTCCCCCAGGGCCTCCCGGTAGCGCAGAAACGCGGAGCGCGCGAGCGTGTCGACCTGGGCTCCGGCATCGTTGATGTAGTACTCGCGGGTTACGGCATAGCCTGCGAAAGCAAGAAGATTGGCCAGAGCATCACCAAACACCGCTCCGCGACAATGGCCAACGTGCATCGGTCCGGTGGGATTTGCGGAGACGTATTCGACGTTCACTTTCTCCGCCCCGCCGATCTCGGAGCGGCCGAAATTGGCGCCGCTGGAGAGGACAGTCCCGACGATCGACTGCCAGAGTCTCGGCTCCAGAGTGATGTTGATGAAGCCCGGCCCTGCGATCTCAAGTTTCTTGAAGCCATCCGAGCCGGCGAGCTTTTCGACGATCAGCGCGGCAATATCGCGAGGCTTCATCTGCGCACGGCGGGCGAGCACCATCGCCGCATTGCAGGCGAGCTCCCCATGCGACGGATCCCTGGCGGGCTCCACATCAATGCCCGTGACGTCGAGATCGCTCGGCAGCCCACCGCCGGACTTGAGGGCGGCAAGCGCCGCGCCGATACGCTCCTCGACATGGCGGAAGACGTTCATCAGTTCGACCTCGAATGGGAAGACCGCGCGTCAGCGCCGATCCTGAGCGCCGATGCCGGCGCAGGCGCCATCGCGCCCGCCTAGCCCAAATCAGGAGTAGCGTCAAACAAGCGACGGTGCTCTGCGATGGCGAAGCGATCGGTCATCCCGGCGATGAAATCGCCGATCCTTGCCCGCCGAAGCGAGGACTCGAGCCCCGCAAGATCGGCCCCGCGTCCATCGGGAAGCGTCGAGGGATCGCTGCTGTAAGCCTGAAAGAGCTCGATCAGAAGCTGCTCTGCCGCGGACATCACCCGCATCACCCGCGGATGCCGGTAGACGCGCTCGAACAGGAACCCCTTCAATCGGGCGAGCTCGTCGGCGAAGCCGGCCGGAAACGCAACCACGGGCCGGTCGCTGGAGCGGATGTCGTCGGCGCTGGCTGCCCCGATTTCCGCTAGCCGCCGGCGTGTCTCACCCCCGCATTCGGATATCATAACGGTGATCATTCGCCGATTAACTTCGTAGATCACGCGCCGTCGGTCGCGGTTCATCGGCCTTGACAGGGCATGGCGAACAAAAGGTCCGGCAACGGGCGCATTCGCCAAGTCGTCGATCGAAATCAGCCCCGCTCGCAGGCCATCGTCGATGTCATGATTGAGCCAGGCGACGTCGTCGGCGATGGCTGCAACCTGAGCCTCGGCCGAGCCGTAGCTTGTCAAGTCTATGTGCGATTGGAGCCCCAGCTCCATGACGGTCGCCAGCAACACACGGTCGGCCTCCCCGCGCGAATGCCGGCCGGTTGGCGGGCCGTTGTGCTTGATCAGACCTTCGAGCGCCTCAAAGGTAAGGTTCAGGCCATCGAAGTGCTCATATTTGCGCTCGAGGCGGGCAACAACTTTAAGGCTCTGCGCATTGTGGTCGAAGCCGCCGACATCTTCCAGCGCCCGCCACAAGGCGCGCTCCCCCGCATGCCCGAAGGGCGGATGCCCGAGATCGTGCGCGAGCGCCAACGCCTCCGCAAGATCCTCGTCGAGCAGCAGCAGCCGCGCGATGGCGCGCGCGATTTGGGCAACCTCAAGGCTGTGCGTGAGCCGGCTGCGATAGTGATCGCCCTCGTGGAAGAGAAACACCTGGGTCTTGTAGTTGAGGCGCCGGAAGGCTGTCGCATGGACGATTCGATCCCGATCCCGCTGGAATGGCGTCCGCATCGGGCACGCCGGCTCCGGATGCACCCGTCCTCGGCTGGCCCTCGCGTCGACGGCATAGGGAGCGACGGATCTCAGTGCCGGGGTCCAGGTCAGTTCGTCCAATTGGGCGCTGCCCCCATCTTGCATTGCGCTGCTTTCTGCTGCCGGCCGGGACAAGTCCAGGGTTTGACAACGCTTCCGGCTCCCTTATCTACATAGCGGAAGACCGATGTGCCGGGAATCCCTGGCGCAGAGAGCACTCGGCCAGGGACGAGCGCGAGCATTCAAGAAATTGGGTCGGAGCCAGATATCATGGACGTGACCGTCACGGAGCGGGCTGCAAGTCGGATCCGGGAGATCGTCGCGAATGACCCATCGAGTCCGCTTCTTCGGATCAGCGTGGAAGGCGGCGGCTGCTCGGGATTTCAGTACCGCTTCGATCTCGTCTCAGCCAAGGCTGACGACGACATCGTGATCGAGCGGGAAGGAGCGACGGTCCTGATCGATCCAACGTCGCTCCCTTACCTGAGCGGGTCGGAGATTGATTTTGTCGACGATCTGATCGGATCTTCGTTCCGGGTCAAGAATCCGAATGCCACCGCATCATGCGGCTGCGGTACCAGCTTTTCGATCTAAACTGGTCGAAGAGGCAGGCGTGCAGGCTTGGGCCCGCGGCCCCGGCAGAACGTCCCCATCCTCAGTGCCATTCCGCCGGCAGGATGTAGTACGAGCCGAAGACCAACATCAGGAGCAGGACGGGCAGAGCGGCGCAAGCCACGGCGAGCGCACGCTTGCCGCTCTTGTGAGCGAGCCAGGCGCCGGCAACTCCGAGAAGCGGCCAAAGCCAGAGCACAACGAACGGATAGCGCAGGAGCTCGACGAACGTACTGCCCCGGTATACCGGCATCCAAGTCGCCCATTCGAGCGGCGGCAGCACGAAGAGCGAGACCATGGTCCAGCCAAACAGGACTGTCGCGGCCACCCCAATGTTCAAGAGTATAAGTAGGATCAGCCGCCGTGACATGGCTCCGGCAGGGACCTGGCCAGACCCTTCGACATGGTAGGAGATGGACACGACAGCCGGGCTCCTGGGAATTGGCACGCGTAAGCCAAGACTGGCCAAGATCATAGGCCGTGTCGGTTAAGGCGCAGTAAAGTCTCGCCCCGTCTGAGCCGGGACGCCTATGGCGGTCCCGCGACTCGGCAAGGATCGCAGTCTCTCGCCAGCGCGGCGGATCGCGGACGAGCAAGCGGTCGGGTCATTGGGCCACCCACGCGACGGCTACCCGCGCGGACCCCCTGGCCGCGCGGGGGCGTTTCTCGCAGCCGGTGGACGACGAACCTCCGCGGCGCCGTCCGAACCCGCTGAGTCGGCTGGAACGTATGGCAGGACCTCCTGACGCGGCCAGGGCATGTCGTCCGAGCGCCCGGGCTTTGGCGGCAGCCGCTGCCCCTTTTCCAAGACGAGATGGTAGGGGGAACCGATTCCTGTATTTCCGCGCCTTCGGTCGCTCGCGCCACCATCGGCCGGCGGCGTCACGGAGCTGATGACCGTTTGCCCGCCTGCGATCTCCGTGACGATCGAGTGGCCAAGCTGACTTGGCTTATCGGGAGACTCACGGCGCGTGACCGCAGCATAGAGCGCAGCAGGAATCGGCGGGCGAACGATTTCTATCGTGACGGTCTCCTCGCGCCCCTGCAGAGTCACCGACTTTATCGTGACGCGGCCATTGTCCGCACGGATGTCCTCGCCAGTTGTAGCGCTCTCGGTCCGCGTCGCCCACGCACCTGCGGGCGGTGACGGCTTGGTGACGGCCGGCGCCGGCCTGCCATCCTTCGTGAGCGTCGCCATATCGCCCGTGGGCCCTGGTTGCGGGCGCACGGCTGCGGGCCTGATCCGGCGTTGCTCCTCTTCGCTGCCGGCAAGGGGCACGTTTCGTTCCGCGCGGGCCGCCGCCAGATCGCGCTTCAGCTCACGCTCGACGAAATGTCCGAGCTTGCGGAAGCCGGCCGCAGTGAATCCGATGCCTTCCGTATCTCGAAGCAAGCGCATCTTGCCGTCGATGTCCGGCCCCTGAGGATCGAATCCGCCACCCTCATCAGCAAAGCTTGCATAAATGTCGATGAAGCGTGCTCCGTTCACCAGCGCGCGTTCCCGCAGGAGCTCGTTCACAACCTGGGCGTCGTCGGTCGTGAATGGATTGCGCATGATCGGCAGCCCGACGAGATAGACGGCCAAATTCTTCCTGCGCAGCGCACGGATGAGCTGGTCGAGGCGCAGCCCGCGTTCAGCCTTCCACACCTCCTGCCTGCGTTGCACTTCTTCTCGGCGCGCCTCCGAGCCGGGAGGAAAGCGCCGGTCGAAGTTCTCTCGCCACGGGAAACGCAGAATCATATTTGGCATGATGATCGCAACATGTGCGGGCTCCCGTTCGAGCTCTTCCTCGATGGCAAGCAGGTCCTCCAAGATTTCGCCGCGCAACAGACCGGTCAGCTGCCGCGCCCGCTTCGGCAGCACGACGCGCGCCTCCCGCCCCATGACTTCGGCAAGTCCGGTCAGCAGACCGTCCGCCATGGACTCGCCGTAGACCTGCACCCGGTACGTATCGTTCTCGGGGAAGGGTGTGATGAACGTTCCTCCCAGAAGGGCGTCACCAGCAGCGCGCGGCTGCGCGTGTCCCGGCAGCGCAACTGCGAGGGCGAGGACAAAGGCCAATATCGCCGTTCCGCGCATGGTTCCGTCTCGGTGCGAGCAGGGTGTCCGATTCGAGATCAACGGCCGGCTTCCCGCCGGCCTCGCTGCGTCACTCATGATTCGCAGCCGCGCCAACAAGTAAACCTACTGCGCGGTCGAAGCCCCGACAAGGATGCGCACACTGATCCCAAATCGGCCTGCAGAAGTTCGCGGCAGTTCAAAAAGAGCCTGCGCCCGGCCTTGTTTCAGGGAGATGCGAGATGCCGCACCTTCGCCAGCAGATTGGCGCTCGCGTAACCGTCTGGCGGAAGACCGATCCGGGATTGCAGCAGCCTGATCGCCGCCCGTGTCTGGGTACCCACAATTCCGTCGATGCCGCCTGTATTGAAACCTAGCTGCATGAGCAGCCGTTGCAGCTCGGAGCGTTGCGCCCGATCAAGCGGCGGATCGTCGCTCGGCCAGGCAGCGGCGATCGCCTCGCCGCCGCGCAATCGGTCCGCGAGGTGGCTCACGGCAAGGGCATAAGCCAGTGCGTTGTTGTACCTGAGGATCGCTTGAAAATTGCCGGTGACCAGAAAGACGGGACCGCGAACGCCGGCGGGCAGAATGAGACGCAGGGGAAGGCCGACCGCCGGCAACGTACGCCCTGCGGGCGCCGATACTCCGAGTGCCAGCCAGTCGAGCATCGGCTTCTTGGGATCGTCACGTACGGCCGCCAGGTCGAATCCCGCCGGCAACGAAACTTCAAAGCCCCAGGGCTCATGGGGCTTCCAACCGGCCGCCCTTAGGTAGTTGGCTGTGGAGGCCAGGGCATCCGGTATGGACTCCCAGATATCGCGCCGACCGTCACCGTCGAAGTCCGTCCCGTGAGCCAGATAGCTGGACGGCATGAACTGCGTATGCCCCATCGCCCCGGCCCAAGACCCCGTCAACCGCTCCAGGGTCGTGTCCCCGCGCTGGAGTATGCTGAGCGCGCCAAGGAGCTCACCTCGCCAGAAGTCCGATCGGCGTGGATCCGCAGAGGCAAGCGTCGCAAGCGAGCGGATGACGCTGCGCGTTCCGGTTGACGCTCCATAGCCCGATTCGACCCCCCATATGGCCACGGTGACGTGCCTGTCGACGCCCGAGCGCCGTTCGACCTCTGCGAGGGTGTCGGCGTGCAAGGCGAGATTCCGACGTCCAGCCTCGATTCTTTGGCTTGTGACAAGCCTTGCGAGGTAGTCCCAGGGCGGCGACTCGAGCTCGGGCTGAGCGGTCAACCGGGAGAGAACGTCTGCGTCGGGAGCGAGCCCCGCCATCGCTCGATCGAACAACGGCCGGGAGACGCCGCGCCTTTGCGCCTCCGGCCAGAGCCCGGCGATCATTCGCTGCAGGCGCTCGTCGATGTCGTCTGGCAGTGTGCCCTGCGATCTTGGGGTCGACGCATTCACGGCCATGTCGTGTGGCAGCGTGAACTGCTGGGCCATGACCGCTGCGCAAGGTGATTGCACCCAGATCGCGCCAAGAGCCATCGCCGAAATGACATTCCGTAGCCGCATTGTCGGACTCACGGCCTGGAAGCCTGTCGCAGGCTATTGAGGACACTCAAGGTCGGCCAGCAGCGCACGTCCAAACCCGCGGCGCGTTCATAAAGCCCTATCTGCCACCGTGTGTTCGACCCGATTTTCCCGTCGATCTTGTCGATTGCGTACCCGTGGGCCTTCAGTCGCGATTGCAACTCCTCGATGTCGCGTGTCGACAGCTGCTTGATATCCCCCCAGCCGGTACGGAAATCGCCGCCGCCGGCAATGCGATCGGCAAGGTGGCCGACGAAAAGGGCATAGAAATCGGACATGTTGTAAGCCCTGAGAACCTTGAAGTTCTCGGTCACGAGGAACTGTGGCCCGAACCCGCCCCCTGGCGACATGAGATACGCTGACAGCGTCAGATGTTCCGGAATGAACGGGTGACCGTCGGCACGCGTGACGCCCAGGCTGATCCATTCGGAGATGGCACGCGCATTAAGCGGTCCCTCGTTTGCGCAGTCCACGCGCGGTCCAGATTTGACCTCGAAGCCCCAAGGCACGCCCGTCAGCCACCCCTTCTGCTTCAGCTGTTTGGCGGCCGATCCGAGAGCGTCGGGGATCGAGTTGAACAGATCGACGCGGCCATCGCCGTCGAGATCGTGGCCCGACGAATAGAACTCGGATGGCATGAACTGAGTGAGCCCCATGGCGCCGGCCCAGGATGACCGCATGGTTTCGACGGTTGCAATTCCATCCTCGATCAGTCGCAACGCGAACATCAGCTCACGCCGGAACAGGTCCTTGCGCCTTCCGGTAAATGCATGCGTCGCCAACACTCTGATTGCCGAATGCGATGGCTTGTGGGCGCCGAAAGCGGTCTCTCTTCCCCAAATCGCAAGAATGACAGTGCGCTCCACGCCGAATGTGCGCTCCGCCAACTCGAGCGCGTTTCTATGGCGCGCGAGCAACGCCCGGCCTTCGCCCGCCAGACGCGACAATTGAGCCTTCGCAAGATAGGCTTGCGGCGGACGGGTGAATTCTGCCTGCCCGCGCCCCTCGCTTTTTCCCTTTCCAGGCAGATCCAAATCCGGAAGCGAAAAGTCGGGCTCGAGGCCGCGCAGGGCGCGGTCGAATGTCGAGCGGCGGACCCCGGCGCCTTGCGCTTCTGGCCACAGCGTTTCCAGAAACGCCGCAAACTTCTCCGCCGATCTGTCTGGTCCCCGAGCAAGCGACGGCCACGCGCCGATCCCGCCCAGAACCAAGCCCAGCAGCGTCACAAGAAGCCCGCGCCCCGCTGCTGCGAGCGTGCCCATGGCTCATCCCTTGGAAGCCCGACCAAACGCAGCGCAAGGTCTGCCGATGGAAAGTGAAATTGCAGCCGGATGCGTCAGATTTGCGGCATCGCAGATCCCAGTCCCAGCCTCACCCTGCCGCCTTGAGCTCGTCGAGCTTCGCCTCCCAGGACAGGGCCTGCGCAACGATCCGGTCGAGGTCGTCATGCTCCGGAACCCAGTTCAGATTTCGGCGAATCTTGTCCGAAGCCGCCACGATCGCCGGGGGATCGCCGGGCCGCCGAGGAGACAATCGGACGTCGAAGGCCTTCCGCGACTGGCGCTTGACCGCCTCGATGACCTGTAGAACCGAATAGCCTTTGGAGTAACCACAGTTGAAGACGTCCGACGCCCCTCCCGATCGCAGATGGTGGAGCGCCGCGAGATGAGCCCGCGCCAGATCCTTGACGTGAATGAAGTCGCGGATGCATGTGCCGTCAGGCGTCGGGTAGTCCGTACCGAAAACTTCCATGTACCGTCGCTTTCCAAGCGCCGTCTCGCACGCGACCTTTATGAGATGCGTCGCATGACGGGTCGATTGTCCGGATCGACCGAAGGGGTCGGCGCCCGCAACATTGAAGTAGCGCAGCGCCACATACCTGAAATCGTGCGCTGCCGCGGTGTCCCGCAACATGAGCTCTGTCATCAATTTCGAAGTGCCATAGGGCGACATCGGTGCGAGGTCGGCAGTCTCGGAGACCGGGTTCACCTTCGGAGCGCCGTAGACCGCAGCGGTGGAGGAAAAGATGAAGTTCTTCACGCCGGCGGCGACGGCTGCAGCGATCAGAGTCCGCGATTTGACGGTATTGTTGAGGTAATATCCGAGGGGATCTGCAACCGATTCCGGAACGACAATCGAGCCGGCGAAATGGATGATGGCATCGATTGGAGTGCTGCGCAGGATCGATCCTATCAGTTCCTCGTCGCCGATGTCGCCGACGATAAGTCGCGCGGCTTCCGGCACCGCCCAGCGGAAGCCGGTCGAGAGGTTGTCGATCACGACGACCGTCTCCCCCGCATCCGTCAGCTCGAGGACCATGTGGCTACCGATGTATCCGGCGCCGCCAGTCACCAGTATCGGCAAGTCATCCCCCTGTCGTGGCGAGCGTTAAGCCCTTGTACATCTGAGCGCGGTGAAAGTGCGATAGCGTGAATTTGACCGGCTCGGCGTCCAGATAAGCCAAGAATCTTGAACGTTTGATGCATTGAATGCCTGGCGTTGCCAACCTCGACTGCCAGCAATATGTGAGCCACGCGCAACCCCGACGGAGCTCGTCATGTCGTCCACCCCCCGCCGAATTCGCAAGGCCGTGTTTCCGGTCGCCGGTCTCGGCACCCGTTTTCTGCCCGCGACCAAGGCGGTCCCGAAGGAAATGCTGACAGTCGTCGACAGGCCCGTCATCCAGCACGTGGTGGACGAGGCGCGCGCCGCCGGCATCGAACACTTCATCTTCGTTACCGGCCGGAACAAAGGCGTGATCGAGGATCATTTTGACAGCCAGTTTGAGCTGGAACGCACTCTTGCCGAGCGCGGCAAGAAAGCAGAGCTTGAGCTGTTGATTCGCGATTTGCCCGGCGCCGGGCAGACCAGCTTTACCCGGCAGCAGCAGCCCCTGGGGCTCGGCCACGCAGTGTGGTGCGCCCGCGATCTGGTCGGGGATGAACCGTTCGCGTTGCTTCTGCCGGACATGCTGCATCATTCCTCGAAGCCTTGTCTTTCCACCATGATCGCAGCCTATGCCGAGCGCGGCGGCAACCTGGTCGCGGTGTCGCCCGTGCCCGAGGATCAAACCCATATGTACGGGATTGTCGGGGTGGCAGATCCGAATGCCCCGGTCTCGCCCATTCACACCATGGTCGAGAAGCCCCCACGCGGCACGGCTCCCTCCAACCTCCACATTACCGGCCGCTATATCCTGCAGCCCGAAATCTTTGCACTCCTTGGCAGGCACGAGCGGGGATCGGGCGGCGAGATCCAGTTGACCGATGCCATGATCAAGCTTGCTGCCGATCCCGATCAGAAGTTTTTCGCGGTCCGCTTCGACGGCACCATTTATGACTGTGGATCCAAGATCGGCTTCCTAGCAGCCAACATCGCCTACGCGCTCGCCCGCGACGATCTGGCTCCCGCGCTCAAGCAGGAATTGCGCAAGTTCATCTAGCCCGTCCATGTCGCACCAGCCCTGAGATCGGGCGCATGCCAAGGACGTCGATCAGCTTCGTTCAGCGACGGACCCGCACTCCGAGGCGGACCTCGTCGGCGTTGTAACTTCGTCCGGGGCTGTTGGACTCGAATTGAACATGCTGGTATCTGCCGAAGAGCGTCACGTCTCGATTGATGAAGTAGTCGAGACCTGCGAGGCTTGTCACGGCCACCTCGCGAATACCCGCGCCCTCGTAGTCAAGCCTGGCAACGTTTACGCCCGCCAAAGCCGCAAGATCGCGTCGGAACAAGTGACGAAGTTCCACTCCGATGGTCTGCGACAGGGCGCCCCCTGAGCCGGTAACGGTCGAATCGCCAATGTCCGACCTTGCTGAGAAGAGCACCGAAGTAAGTCCATTTACTCGCCAGGCAAGGTTTGCATCGAGGATGACACCGTCGATGGCGGCGAGGCGGCTATCGTCGAAATGCTGACGGGCAACGCCAATTGACACCTCTCCCCGCAGAGTCTGACCGGTCGACCCGAATGACACGCCGGCGCGCAACCGGTCGCCTGTCGAGTCGCGGCGCAGCCCGTCCGAGGGCGAGGCTCTGTACTCGCGCGCATTCGCTGCCGCCTCGCCGAACACCGCGACTGAGGGCCTCAGGGTCCAGCTCAGGCGTGCAGCTGCCTCCTTCTCGGTGGAGTCTCTCGCATCGTTGCTGATGCTGATACCGCCCCCGGCATCGACCGGAAGAAAATCGGTGTCGCGAATACTGCCTCTGATCTGAACGGCAAGACGGTTGAACCGGTGATTGAACGCCAGTGAGGCGCGCGCGGTTTCGTACTCCGCGCGATCTCCCATGCCGCCCGGTGCATTGATCGAGCCGCGAGCCTCCTGGGCCCGCTCGAACGAGGTCATCGCCTCCAGAGTCGTGCGCCGGGAAAAATCGAGACGCCCGCGCGCCTCGAGCGTCCCGCCGCGGTCATCCTCGCTGGGAAAGCGATTGTGAAAGGTCGAGAGGCCCGCCGCCTTGATTTCGAGGGCGTGAACCCGCCAGTTCGATACGGCGCGAACGGATGGACGAACTTCGAGGGCAACGTCGCTTCGCGCGTTGCCGCCTGATCGAAAGATGTTGTCAGTCGCGCCGAACGCAACTTCCGCTTCGGGGAACACCGTAAATCCTGCCGCGCGAATTCCGGCGGGGGCAAAGGGCCCGAGGCGCGCCAATCGCGCCGGGCGCCGATCGAGAATGGGCTCAACCTCGACGGCGAAGACCTCTGGATCAAATCCGGTGGTCTGCCTTTCCGGTTCACCAGCCTCGGTTGACTCGGGCGCATCTGCAATGCCGCCGTCGCGGCCATCGCCGGAAGAGGTGCCTTCCGCCGGATCTGGTGCCCCGTCTTCTGCCGGCAGGTCCCCTGCCGGCCGTATGGACGAGTCATCCGCCTGGGCCGAGTGACTGCCTCTGAGGCGCGGCTTCTCTATGTCGAAATCGCCGGATTCGCCGGCAGGCAACATGCTGGCGGCGAGCCACCCGCTTGTGGGCGCGACGGCCGCTGATCCTGACAGGGCTCTCTGCTCCGATGACTTCTTCTGCGTCCTCGGACGGACAACTGTTGCGAAATCGCTGACCGGCGCAAAGTCCGAGGCGCGCGGAGACGGCTCGCCCTGCGCAGCGGCTCCCGATGCACTCGCCCCCGCAAGCATCGCGCTTGCGGCGACTGCAGCGAGCCGCGAGACAATGTCACGATGGTCTGTCACGGAGGTCCCTAGATTGAATGGCCGATCGCCAGTCGCTTTGCGGGGACGCGGGACCACGCGCGCAACGGTAGGTGAGCCTGGGTTAAGGGGCCGTTAGCGAGCTCGTCGCGGGCTTCCTCGGTCGAGACTGCGCAGGCTGTCGAATTGCGGCCCGCGATCAGCTCGGGGAGTTCAGCAGCACAAATGCGGCCCAACCGGCCACCACCGCCAAAGCGAACCCCAGTGTGAATCCCGGCCAGAACGGTGGAGACTGGGCAGCCGCTTGAGCATCGCCAAGCAGCATTGAACCTGTCGCGGCTTGTGCACGCATGATGATCATGGGCGGCAGCTCATCGTCCTCAGCAGCGCTTTCGCGGATTGAGTCCGATGAAGCTGAACGCCCCCTCTGAGAGCCCCCGGTCTCAGATCCGAATGTGCCGTCGTGCAGACGTGAAGACACAGTAGCCAGGGAAGGCTCGCTCTTCTCCACACTGGCGCGCGGCTTTCGATCATCGTCACCCTGGATTGGCGATCCTAGAATTTTCTCGAGAAGCGATCGCTGCTCACAGATGAGCGCTGCGAGCCGGTCAGCCGATCGGATTGCTGCTTCGGCGTTCGCCGGCCCCGTGACCTCTCTCAGCCCGCGCCATTCGGATGGCAGATCGCGACTTCCGACGTCGATCGATGCCCGCGAAGGAGCTGCCCTAGCCCGGTCAGCGGCTGCCCCGCCCATACTCGCGCGTTCGCCGGAGCCGGTCGCCTCCCCAGCCGCAGTCTCGCGCATGACGCCCCAAGATGGAGCGTCCGCGTGAACACTTATTGAACGAGAATCAAGTTCGACCTCACCATGCTGTGGCCAGGTCTCTGATCGAGACAGCTGTTCCATTCGTCCCCTGGGCTTACGCGGTACTCGTCCTCAGCCGGACGGCGGCTGGCCCATCAGCGCCGACGGAGATGGCGAAATTCAGGACGACCTGGCCAGCGACGAAATCCGGTCGAGGAGTCTTGGCCGACGCTCGGCCTCTCGACGATCCGTCTCAACTCCGCCGGCATTAGGGTCGGCGGCGGCGGGCCTCGGCGCGTCGGCGCGTACCTCCCTGAGAGAGGGGCGACCGCTTGCGGAATCGGCCGGCGACTCGCGACGCCCGGAATAAGTTCCGTTAGGTGGAACCTCACTCGACGCAGCCGGGGTGGGCACTTCAGCCGCTGCCCGGACCTCAAAAGTTTGCTGATGCGTGCTTATGACTGCCTGCGGCTGCTGTTCGGGAGGCGTGACAACACCTGTGCGAACCTGACCCGTCTCAACGGTGCTGGGACCGGACCCGATGTTGTCGGTAAGCACCTTCAGTGAGGCCTCCAGCCGGGCGATCTCCGCAGACTGATTGTGACTCCGAGACTTCAGATTGCGCAGCTGATCCTCGAGCTCTGAGTTGGCGCGAGTGAGCTCCGCAAGCCCCTCGTTTCCGGGCAATCCGGGCCCGTCGGCAAGACCGCCGTCACTCGATGCTCTGCTCCCCGCCAGTTTCTCGGAGCCGGCGACTTTGTCATCCCTGCGCGCGCCCGCGCTCTGAAGCTGCTCGATCAACTGCGTCTGCTCGCGCGTCTTGGCGCGCAACGCCTCGAGCTCGCTGCGAAGCGCAGCTTCGCTTTCGTTGTGCCCGCGGCGGCCTTTGCTTGGGCGCAGAGCCAATGCTGCATTCAGACGCTCGATCTCGCTTCGCGCCTCCGCATTCAAGGTGTTCGCCTCGAGCAGCGCCTTGGCGTTCTTCTCCGCCCTCTGAGACAAGTCCGCAATCTCGCGGTCGCGGGCGAACAGCAACGTCTTCGCCTCGTTCAACCGCTGTTCCATCCGCGGAAGTCTGTCCGTGACGGTCTGCTCCAGCACACGGCGCGCGTTTTGCGCCTCCTCGATGTCTGCCTTCAGACGTTCGAGTTGCGCCTCCAGATCGTTGATCCTCGAGTCCCGGCGGCTGATCTCGATGAGCTGACGGGCGGCCGCGAGCCGCACCTTCTCCATCTCGCTTTCGAGCCTGTGCACCTTGATCGCATATTCCGCCCGGACACGGTCCTTGTCCGCACGAATCTCCAGTTCGGACAGCGGCATCGTCTGCCGGAGACGCTGCGTGGTCAGCCGCACGGCACGCGCGTAGAAGGCCGGCGCGACCAACAATGCCAGAAGGCAGGCCATGAGAAAGCCGAGCGCGACCAGCATGGCAGACTGGATCGTGATCAATTGGGCGTCCTCGGATCAATCGGTCTTGGCAACCGCGGCATCCGGGTCCTCGGCGTCGCAGAAGCGCGCGAAGATGTGATGCCGACGCGGCCCGCCACGCAAGACCGAAAGCATCAAAACGGATTCCAGGTCGGACGACGCGTATATTTCAGATAACCGATGTTTGCGCCCAAGCGAAGCCCGATTCCGGACCGTATCGGCGCGAGGATGATGTCACCGTGGCTTTGAAACGTCAGTCCGACGCCGCCAACCACATAGGCAGAGCCCGCAACGCCCCCGAAGCGCCGATAAATATCTGATGGATCACGAATATTGTAAACGAGAACCATCACTTTCGACCCCTCGGCCCCGGCGTCGTAGCCGATCGACGGACCCTGCCAGTACACTTTGTGGTTTCCTGCATCCTTCGTGTAGAGCACGCCCTCCCCGTACCGTAGGCCGGCAACGAAGGCGCCCCCCAGATCCTCGCCGAGGATGTAACCGTTGGGACGCCCCTGCCGCTGGAAGGCATACTCGATGACGCTCGCCAGTCCCTGGCTGATCGATCCGAAGAAGCTGTGACCGGCGTCGCGAATCTCGCGCATCGAGAACGTGCCGTCGCGGGGATAATCATCGTAACGATCATATCTCCCATACCTGTCGTAGCGGCTCGACGCCCCCGGCGCGGCGTAGTCATCTCCCCGCTCGTAGGTTGCCGGCGGCTCGTATGGACGGCCGTAGTGACGGCCATCGTCCCGATAAGGCCCCGCGGAGCCGTAACGGTCGGTTCCGTAAACTGTGTCATCGCCGCCGTAACGCCCCGGCGAGCCGTTCGGACTCTCGTAGGCGCCGGCACCGTCGTAGCGTGGCGGGCGATAGGCGTCGTCGCGCCCCCGCTCGGCATAGGCCCCGCCGCCCAGGCCATCTCGGCGACGCAAAGGAACGCGATCAAGCCCATCGTTTGGAACTGACGAATACCCGTCCTGCTGAACATCGCGGCGATCGTCGTAGCGTTCGATCCGCCCCGCATCGCGGTTTTCCCAGGGCAGCCGCTCCTGTGCAGCGGATTTCTCGCCCGGCACCATAGATAAGCCAAGCGCGGCAGCTCCCAGCATGACGATTTTGGCTGCGCGAGAGAACATCGTACGACCTCATGCGACAGGGCACGGTGTGACAGTCCCGTTCGCCGGCAGGCAAACGCACTGGTAAACCGAATGTTGATGAAAAGTGTTACGAAACTGTGTCCGTCATTTTGATCGGCTTCTGCCGATTCGACGGGGCTGAAATGACGTGAAGCGCAACAACGAAATGGGCCATCACCCGCGTGCTGCAAGCGGTCTCCGGCCCCAGGCGACGAAATACGGGTTTCGCAGTCTGTCCGTGAGGGTGCCCTCGGTTCGCAAACCATAGGTCAACGGCTTGCCGTCCAGCGTCTCCACATGACCGCCCGCGGCGAGCAAAACGGCGTGCCCAGCGGCCGTATCCCAGGCCATGGTGGGGCCGAGACGGGGATAGATGTCGGCTTCGCCGCGCGCAATGAGGCAGAATTTCAGAGATGAGCCGGCGTTCCGACGCGCCACGATGTGAAATTGGGACAGATAGTCCTCTGTCTCCGGCGTGCCATGGGACCGGCTGGCCACTGCGACGAGCGCCGCTTCATCCGGCAACCGAGCCATGATTGGCTGAAAAGCAGGTGGGAGATTGGGCGGGATTGCAGGCTGCGCTGCAAGTCGAGCATGCACCGCCAGGCTCCTGCCATGCGTTGCATATAAATCGCCGAGCGCAGGAGCATACACCAGCCCAAAGACCGGAACGCCACCTTCGACGAGGGCCACATTCACTGTGAACTCGTCCCTCCGCTCAATGAACTCGCGGGTTCCGTCCAGCGGGTCAACCAGGAAGAAGCGATCGTTGAAATCGGGCACTTGCCCTGCTGCAACGCTTTCCTCCGCGATCACCGGAATTTCGGGCGCAATCTGCGCAAGACCGGCAAGAAGGATTTCCTCCGCCTCCCGATCGGCGGCGGTGACTGGGCTCTCGTCCCGCTTCCTCTCTACCGCGACATCCGACCGGTAATACTTGAGTTCGGCCGCACCCGCCGACAACACGAATGGAAGAATGCTGCCTGCCAGCCTCGCGTGATCCACCATGGCAAGTTCGCTTTCCTGGGATTGGATTGGGGCCGAATCAGTGAGACGGCACCCGCGCTGACGGCGTTCGAATCTGGCGAGTCCGACGCCGCAGTTATCGCAAATTTGTCACTCGAAGCAGCACGTTGTGCTCAAATTTCGGCGACTCGCTTGGCACAGGCGGGCGCTCGCGTGTATCAAAGTGCAGTGGTTCAGCCAAGAATTTCGGACTCGCTGTCCGGCTTGGCAACGCGTCTTGCGTACATGTCGTCCGCCCTTGGTCAGAGCGTTCCCCGGACCAAGCTCGGCATTACCCATCGCGATGGACATCATCCGCCATGACGCAATCCGCCGCCCCCACCGATCTCGAGCTCGTTGCGCTCATTTCGAGCAAGATTTGCCATGATGTCATCAACCCGGTGGGCGCCATCTACAATGGATTGGAAATCCTGAGCGAAGAAGAGGATGCCGAAGCCAAATCCTACGCGATGTCGGTGATCAGAAATGTGACGGAACAGGCATCCGCTCGCTTGCAGTTTGCGCGCTTTGCCTTCGGCGCGGCCGGATCGGCGGGCTCCAAGATCGACTTGGCGACCGCCGAGCAGATCAGCCGCGGCTTTCTTGGTCATGGCAAGCACAAACTTGTCTGGTCGGGACCTTCCGGTCATGTCGCCAAGGATCGCGTCAAGCTGCTGCTCAACATGATCTCCTCTGGCGTGAGCGCGCTCCCCCGCGGTGGCGATCTGCTCGTTTCTATCAAGCCTCCGCTCGAGGCCGCAGCGTTCGAGATCCGCTGCCGCGGCGCTGGAGCGAAACCGCCGAACTTCCTTGCGGAGTTCCTGAGCGGTGGTCCATCTCCTCCCCTCGACACCATGACCATCCAACCCTATTACACCGCGCGCCTGGCGAAGAGCGCCGGCATGCGCCTTGAGATTCTGAAGGACGGCGCCGACGTGCTTCTCGTGGCCCGCTGAATGCGCGTTGGCAAGGCCCTCTGACCGTCGCAGTCGTCTGACTTCAGCTCAGCCGTTAGAACGCCATTAATCTTGTTCCGGCAGCTTGACCGCGCGAGGTCTACGCTTGGCGCCGTCGAAGCGCCGGTTACTCGCGCTTCGGCCACTCGAGACCGGAACGACCACCATGAAGCATTGCCTTGTCGTCGACGACTCGGACGTCATCCGCAAGGTTGCGCGTCGCATCCTTGAATCGATGGACTTCGCTGTTGCTGAAGCTTCGAACGGACCGGAGGCGATCGAGCGTTGCCAGCAGCAGACGCCAGATGCGATCCTACTTGACTGGCAGATGCCGCTGATGAGCGGCCTTGAGTTCCTCGGCTCGCTTCGCCTCGCCAAGCTCGACAGAAAGCCCTTTGTCATCTACTGCACGACGGAGAATGATCCGAGCGATCTTGCTCGGGCATTCGCGGCAGGCGCTGACGACTATCTGCTCAAGCCCTACGATCGCGAATCGATCGAAGCCAAGCTCATCGACGGCGGACTGCGCTGAGGCCTGGCAAACGTCATCCTCATTCCGCGGGCTGTTCTTCCATCAAGATATGTGTCGGCCCGGGCGCGGGCTGTGTCGCAACCGGCTACTTCCGGTCGATCAAGCCCCCTCGGAGAAAGATACCGCAACGGACTCGTGCGATGATCGGGACCGCGCCGGGCGCAGCGCAGGCCCACCTCCCGCGAGGCGCAACCTTTGCACGAGGAGCGCAATCTTCCCGAAAAGGTCCGCCGTCGCGTCCTGGCGGATCGGTCGTCGGCTTGTGCGCCTGTCCGCCCGGGCTTTCCGAACGACGCCGCCAGGCGGTTGTTCGACGGTGTGCCGCGCCGGTCAGACACGAGCCCGCGCTCGCCGCGCGCCAGTGAGGCCCACGCAAGCTCCTTCGCATGCCGGAACTTCAGATCAAGAAGTTCACAGGCCCAACGCCGCCCGATCTCAGGGGCCACAAGCCGCCGAATCGCAGCAGCCCACTCGCGCTCTCGCGCGCTCATCGCCACAATGTCCCCCTCCACCTGCCCCCTCCCGAATCTCTGGCCCTCAAGGGGCGATCTAAACTTTGCAGAGCGGGGCTATCCCAACTTGGGGCTTGCAACATGACGCAGCCTGTTGCACATCGTTCGCCATTGCGCTACGAGTGCGCCCACTGATCGCGCTTCTCCGTCGCCAGGGCCTCGGAGAGCGGTGGTGTCGTCCTCCTAACACCCTTGGGAAACTGCTCGCAGTTGACCGAGTGCGTAGACGATAACGTCACGACGGTGACGCGGGGTGGAGCAGCCCGGTAGCTCGTCAGGCTCATAACCTGAAGGTCGCAGGTTCAAATCCTGCCCCCGCAACCAAATTCTCTAAGCAGGTCAATGCGTTACAGAAAGGCGCCTCGGATCGATTTCCGAAGCGCTTTTTCGTGTCCG
>Ga0209172_10001983_pt1 | contig 39131 bp, 36 predicted proteins | sample LarsenN4metaG_FD_184113 | JGI IMG/M metagenome (GOLD analysis project Ga0209172, IMG submission 184113) | Hot spring sediment bacterial and archeal communities from British Columbia, Canada, to study Microbial Dark Matter (Phase II) - Larsen... ... | reverse complement strand
CCCCCTCTTCCCCCTCTTCCCCCTCTTCCCCCTCTTCCCCCTCTTCCCCCTCTCCCCGTCTCCCCGTCTCCCCGTCTCCCCGTCTCCCCGTCTCCCCGTCTCTCACTGTCGGGAGAATATAATATGTGGAAATCTATAATTAATGGCGGCGATTATGAATAAAGCGCTGTTTATTTTAAGCCAGCTTAACACTGATGATGTGGAATGGATGATTGAAAAGGGGAGACTGGTAACAATACCGGCGAATACAACCCTGATTAGAGAAGGTGAAAAAATCAATGCGTTGTATTTGGTGGTGCGGGGCAGTTTGAGCGTGTTTATTGAGCCAATGGGGCATCGGGAAGAGATTGCTTGGATATGGCGGGGGGAAATTGTGGGGGAAATCTCTTTTATTGACGATCGCCCCACATTAGCCAGTGTCCGAGCAGTAGAAGATACAATCGTTTTGGCGATTTCCCGAGTTGAGCTAATGTCTAAAATCCAGAAGGATTTAGGCTTTGCCTCGCGGTTTTATCGGGGGATTTCTATGATTCTCACCCACCGGATGCGGGACACGGTGCAGCGGTTGGGGTATCACCAAGAACTGGAAACTATCGAAGCAGAAGATGTGGATGACGATATCAATCCGGCGATGCTGGAAAATCTGGAATTGGCGGTGGCTAAGCTAAATTGGCTGATGGAAAGTGTGATGAATTAAAGGGTAATTTTCTGCTCTTTCAACTGCCTATCAAAAATTCATACCAACTTGGTGGTATGGTAGATAAAGTGAGCCCACATTGCCTCCCTTATCCCAGGAATTTAGTTAAAATAATGTAATGTTTCTTCGAGTCTATTTAGCTCAAAGTTGACTTCACTTTCTAGTAATTTCAGGGCTTCTACTAAGCCGATGGCGGCGTGATCTCCCCAGAGGCGATCGAAATCACGCAACTCAGATTTGAGGTGATGCAGCAGTAGCCGATGTTTCGATTCCTGGTAACTCGATTCCCGGTAACTTTGGAATGCTTTCATAATCTTTATCCCTGATGGTTGGTTTGGAGATCATACCTGAAGGTCGATCTCTCGCTGACCTGCTCACGGCCAAACTGTATTTCCGGTCCTATGGCGGTAGCGGCGGTGGGAGAAAGGGGCCACAGCCACAACTCCCAGATTAATTATAATCTGCTTACAGCATATTAGAAACATTTTGTGAGTGATTTCCGTCACAAATTTAATGTGATTATTATCACATTAGCGGCAGACCGAAAATCATCAGGGGTACTACTGATAGTAAGAAAGTGCTATCATACCGGCGAAACTTTGTCCTTAGTCATTTGTCCCTTGTCCCAAGTCCAATGTCCTTTGACAAATGAGCTGTTACCAATAACCAAGTATGCCCTGAGTGCAGTCGTTGGGGACTTTTGACCAGGGACAAATGACTAAGGACAAATGACCAGGGACTTTTGATAAATGACGATAAACGGCATTACCTTCCAAGGCCAGAAGATAAAATCTACCGAGCAATTACGCCGCTACCTGCCAGTGGGACTGGCGATCGCCCTGGGGGTGGGGCTGACTCTAGGCGCTTCAACACTGGTGCGGCGGTGGGAAAACCAGCAAGTGGAGCAGCAATTTCAACAAAAAGCCGACAGCCTCGCGGTTGCCCTCCTGCGCAACATCGAGGAATATTCCCAAGTCACCGCCGCTCTCGGCGCTTTTTTTGATGCGGCCCCTAATGTGAGCCGCTCCGACTTTCAGATATTCGTTAACCCCTTCCTGAAGCGCTACCCTGCCATTCGGGGCACCATCTGGGTGTTACCCGTGGCAGACCAGGAACGAACGGCCTATGAGCAAAGAGTCCAAAGGGAGGGATTTGCTAATTTTCGCCTTTTGGAACGGGACGAGCAAGGCAAGTTTTTCCCCGCCACAAAGCGCCCAGAATATTTTGCCATTAACTACGCCGAACCCTTAGAAACCTATCAGAGCGGTATCGGCTTTGACTTGGGGTCTGATGACAAAATTCGCCCTGCAGTAGAAAAGGCACGGGATACAGGAGAAATCGCCGCATCAGGGAGGATAGTCCTGTTTAACGGCGCTGGTGGTTTTGCGCTTTACCGACCGGTTTATCGCCGGGGTCAACTCCAAGATACCCCCGCACAGCGGCGTCAATCTTTGCAGGGTATTGCTTACACGGTTTACCAAATTTCTCAGGTGGTAGAGCGGGCCATCCTTGGCCTCCCCTTAAAAGGAAACCTGGACTTTTATATCAAAGATATGTCAATACCAAATAACCCCGAGGTGTTGATATTTTATGACGCCACTAAGGGGGAGTTGCGAGAAAACCAGCCAAAGCCAGCGCCTTTAACTGGGAGTGCGGCGCACCTATGTGGGGAGCCGGGAAACTGCACCCGCAACCTCACGGTGGCGGATAGGCAGTGGCAAATTGAGATTCGCCCCGCTGCGGGTTATTTCACTTTCCAAACCCATGCTACCTCAACGGTGGTGCTGGTGGGTGGGTTGTTGCTGAGTACAGTTTTAGGGGCGTATTTGTTTAACTTTCTGCGCTACACTGCAGAAATCGAAAGCGAGCGGCATAAGTCGGAGATGCTGCTTTTGAATATTTTGCCCGAGGCGATCGCCTCTCGGCTGAAGCAAGACCACCAAACCATTGCCGAGAGCTTCCCGGAAGTGACGGTATTATTTGCCGATATTGTGGGTTTTACCCAATTGTCCGTGCGGGTGTCTCCCACCGAGTTAGTGCATCTGCTCAATCAGGTGTTTTCCACGTTCGATCGCCTGAGCGAGAAACATGGTTTAGAAAAAATCAAAACCATTGGCGACGCCTACATGGCCGTCGGCGGACTGCCCAAACCCCGCCCAGACCATGCGGACGCCGTAGCGGAAATGGCACTAGAAATGCAATCAGAAATTGCCCGCTTTAACGCCGATAATCACACCAATCTGAGCATCCGCATTGGCATCAACACTGGTCCGGTAGTAGCTGGCGTGATCGGCAAAAAAAAGTTTATCTATGACCTGTGGGGCGACGCCGTAAATACCGCCAGCCGGATGGAATCCCACGGACTGCCTGATGCAATTCACGTCACAGACTCGACCTACCAACTTTTGCAGGAAAAGTTTATCTTGGAAGCGCGGGGGATTATTCAGATTAAAGGCAAAGGAGAAATGGCCACTTACCTGCTCAAAGGTCGGAAAGATAACAATATAGCTGGTCAAACACCAGGCAATCTCGCTGCTAGTTAATCATCTCAAATTCGCCCAGCTAGCAGATTGTCAATCGAACACATGGAGTGAGTCTGTCCCCGACTCACTCCTGCCGATCTTAACCTGTGCAATTGCAGAGATTCAGCAAAGCCGACGCGGCGCCAACGTAAATATTTATGACAGCTTTACCCTCAAAGTGTTGCTAGTGCTGTATGCTGGAGTGTGAGGATTATTACTTTTGGATTCAGGAGTTTATGGTGATGATCGCAGCACGAGATGAAGACCGGTATTTTACGCCTGAAGAGTATTTTGCTTGGGAAGAAAAGCAGCTAGAAAGACACGAACTGATCGATGGGCGGGTTTCTGCGATGGCTGGTGGCACGCAAAATCACAGTGCAATTAAATTAAATATTGGGAGTTTAATCAAAGCTCACTTAAGAGGCAGTAAATGCCGGGTGTTTAACTCGGATTTAAAGGTTAACATTTTTACTACCCGCAACTATACTTATCCTGATTTAAGCGTTACTTGCGATGCGCGAGATAGGGAGCATCCGCTCTATATTACTTATCCCTGCTTGATTGTGGAGGTTTTATCAGATAGTACCGAGGCTTACGATAGGGGCAAGAAGTTTGAAAAATATCGGCAAAATCCTAATCTGGTTGATTATGTGTTGGTGAGTTCTGATGAAATGGCGGTGGATATTTATCATAAGAATGATGCGGGTGAATGGGTGATTATGAGCTATCGATCGGGCGATGAAGTTGAGTTGAAAAGTATTGGTTTGAAGGTGCCGATCGAGCAATTCTATGAGGAAGTAATCTTTGAGCCAAAATCTTAAATATGTAGAGTATTTATAACCGCAAATCGGTTAATAATTGAGGGGTAATTATTATGCTAAAAGCAGTGAAAGCGATTATTGAACCGTACGGAACGATTCGCACGCTGGAACCTTTACGGGTGGAGGTGGCAACCAGGGCGATCGTCACTTTGCTAACGCCGACTCCTGCTGATGTAATGATTGAAGCAGGTGCAGATGTTCAGCCGGATAGTCAGGATATACCTAAACGACGTTTCCCAATTCCTGATTTAGCTGGAAAGGTGAAAATTATCGGGGATATTGTTAGTCCAATTGTTAATGAAGAAGACTGGGAGTGTCTCAAGTGATTGTTCTGGATACCCTTATTGCTACTGCTTTAGCGTACAATGCCCCACTTGCTAGTATGGATCATTGTTTTAGGCAATATCCCGAAGTTGAAAAATATTTGATGAGGGAATGAAAGGGCTATTAAAGGGGTAGTTAGGCGAACGAAACCCCCTTTTCGCCCCACGCCCCTACTGTGGCATGAATTGTTGTAAACATGGCGGAGAAAACAGCAGGCGATTTAGCCAATAGCTAATCTGATTGATGGGGTGGCGGCTCGGCGGCGATAATATGGAGATCGATATTTTTGAGCTGACGCATCAGTTTTTCAATCAAAGAGCCTTTTAAGAGCAATTCCCAGCGGGAGCGCTTGCTGGCACCCAGCACAATTTGGTTGATGCGGTAATCGCGAGCGACGCTGGCAATTGCCTTATCAGGATTATGGCCATTAACCCGCAAAAATTCACCGCCAAATTCTCGGCAAATTTTCTCGCTGGTTTCAATATGCAGGCTTTCGGCTTTGGTGAGAAACCGGTCAGGGTCAGCCACGAATAACACATAAAAACCGGCATTCATATAATTGGCCAGTCTGGCGCCCCGCCGGAGTAGTTGCAGGGAATTGGGGTTAGTGGAAATGCAGACTAACACTCTTTCTCTCACGAGAAAATTTGGTGGTTCTTTAGATAAACCAACTGCAGGATTTTCTAGGGCGTTTTCTTCGATATTGTCGGCGACTTCTCGCAGAGCTAATTCTCTTAAGGCTATCAGGTGGCGCCGCTGAAAAAAGTTCTGTAAAGCCTGGTCGATTTTCTCAGCGGCGTAGATTTTGCCTTCTAGGAGCCGCTGTTCTAGGGTTTCGGCGGTGACATCCACTACTACCACTTCGTCGGCTTCTTCTAAGATGCGATCGGGTATGCGCTCCCGCACCCGTACCCCGGTAATTTTTGCTACTAAATCGTTGAGACTTTCTAGGTGTTGAATGTTGACGGTGGAGTAAACATTAATCCCGGCGGCTAAGATAATTTCTACATCCTGATAGCGCTTTTCCCGCAGGGAACCGGGGACATTGGTGTGAGCGAGTTCGTCAACGAGGACGAGCTGAGGCGATCGCTGGATAATCCCCTCTACATCCATCTCCGTCAGGCTCAAATCTTTAAATGCCACTTTAGCCAGGGGTATTACCTCCAAACCCGCCCCCTTTTCCGCTGTTTCCAGCCTCCCGTGAGTTTCCAGTAAGCCGATCGCCACATCAATCCCTTCTGCTTTTAGCTGATGGGCTTCTTCGAGCATTTTATAAGTTTTCCCCACTCCCGGCGCCATCCCAATATAAATTTTATGTTTGCCCCGCTTCCGGGACGGATGGTAGTAACTATTTGCCGCAGGTAGCGTCGATTCGCCATTATCTATTAGGGGAATGTCATCATTCATATTCTTATTTGTTCCTTGTAATTTGTCATTTTTCATTTGTCCCAAGGCAATTTGTTTCTTGTCATTTGGGACGGGCACGGTGTCATCAATATTTGGGTTTTCTGATAAATGTTAACCATGCCGTGCCTCTACAGGTATTTGTCATTTGTCCCTTTACCAATGACCAAGGACAAATGACAAAGGACAAATAATCATAAATTATCCAAAGCTAGATTCAATTTCAACACATTAACACCGGGTTCGCCAAAAATGCCCAAAAATCGCCCGTCTGTATTTTTAACAACCATAATTTCCACCTGATTGGTATCCAGTCCTCTCGCCTTAGCCACTCGTTCGATTTGATGACGAGCGGCAGTTGGGCTAATATGGGGGTCTAAACCAGAACCAGAAGCGTAAACTAAATCAGCAGTGGGCTTAATATTAGCTTGCTGTAAGCGCTGGATTTCGGCGGCAATTCGCTGGCGCAATTGGGGATTGCTGGCGGCTAAATTACTCGCTCCAGATACTCCGGTTTTGGCATTTTCATCCTGACTGTAGTTAATGGCACTGGGACGGCTCCAAAAATAGCTATTTCCCGCAAAATTCTGACCAATTAAAGCACTGCCTACTAAAGCACCTTGGCGGTTAGTTAGCAAGCTGCCATTGGCTTGAAAAGGAAAGGCTACTTGACCGCAAATTAGCAATAACAAGGGATAAATCACCGCTGTCAGCACCCACATCACCAATGCCAAGCGGATGCCTTTAATTAATTCTCGCATAATTACCTCCTAATATGCCTAAAACTTTTCTGGCTGGAAGATAACGAACACCAGGTAAGCACCTAAGCCGAAAGTTAATAAACCTAGAGCGGCAATGCTATAAGCCTGACTGCGGGAAATCTGGGCGCCAGTGGCTGCCAATACTGCTGGTGCTAAAGCCAGATTTAAGCACATCACCAGGAGAATTTGTAGGGTAGAAAAGTGGCGCCGTCTGGTTGATTCTGAAAATGTTTCGGCAAATGTTTGCCAAATATATTGAAATCTGGACATTTTTTTGAGTGATGGGATAGGTTGAATTAAGCCAAGTTGAGTAAGCCTACTAAAATGTCGATCGCCTTAATGGCGGCAAAAGGTGCGATGGCACCGCCCACACCATAAATCAGAATATTCCGCTGCAGGAGTTGGTTGGCGGTTAAAGGCTTGAACTCCACACCTTTGAGCGCCAGGGGAATTAGCGCGGGAATAATTAAGGCATTATAAATTAGTGCTGCAAGTACGGCGGAATTGGGGCTGATTAAACCCATAATATTCAGGTCGCCAATTCCCGCTGCGGCAAACATGGTGGGGATAATGGCAAAATATTTGGCGATATCGTTGGCGATGGAAAAAGTGGTGAGCGCCCCGCGAGTAATTAAGAGCTGTTTGCCAATTGTCACTAAGTCAATTAATTTGGTGGGGTCTGAGTCTAAATCTACCATATTGGCGGCTTCTTTGGCGGCTTGGGTGCCAGAATTCATGGCTAATCCTACATTAGCTTGGGCTAAAGCGGGAGCATCGTTAGTGCCATCACCAGTCATGGCGACAATTTTGCCAGCGGCTTGCTCTTTTTGAATTACTTCAATTTTGTTTTCTGGAGTGGCTTCGGCGATGAAATCATCTACGCCAGCTTCGTCAGCGATCGCCTCTGCTGTAATCCAATTATCCCCAGTGAGCATCACCGTGCGCACTCCCATCCGGCGCAGTTGGGCGAAGCGTTCTCGGATACCAGTTTTAATGATATCTTTGAGATAAATTACCCCATAAACTTCGTTATTTTGACACACCGCTAGAGGCGTACCGCCTAGTTTAGATACTCGTTCATAAGCCGCATCTAAATCTGGGGTTAATTTGCCGCCGCGAGACCGGACAAATCCCTTAATTGCCTCTACCGCACCCTTGCGGAATTCGCTGCCATCGGGTAAATTTGTACCACTCATGCGCGTGCGAGCCGAAAACTCTACCCCTTCTGCGGTACTAGAGTCAAAATCCACATCATTTGCCCCATACTTGCGCGCTAATGCTACGATGGATTTACCTTCGGGAGTCTCATCAAATAAACTGGCGGCTAAAGAAACGCGGGCAATTTCTTCGGCAGAGTGATTGTTAACGCTGATAAACTCCTCTGCCAAGCGATTTCCTAAAGTAATCGTACCAGTTTTGTCTAAAACTAGGGTATTGACATCGCCGCAAGCCTCTACCGCTCGTCCTGAAGTTGCCACCACATTAAATTGGGCGACCCGATCCATCCCCGCAATGCCAATGGCGCTTAATAAACCGCCGATCGTAGTGGGAATTAAAGCCACCAGCAAGGCAATCAGAATGGCGACACTGACGGGACTGTTGGCGTAATTAGCTAACGCCGGGAGGGTGGCAACGACAATCAAAAATACTAGACTCAGAACGGCGAGCAATACTGTCAGGGCAATTTCATTGGGAGTTTTCGCCCGATCGGCTCCCTCTACCAGGGCAATCATCCGATCGATAAATCCCTTCCCCGGGTCAGCCGTCACCCGAATCACCAATTCATCGGAAATAATTCGGGTTCCACCTGTCACCGAGCTAGCCACATCGGAACCCGGTTCTTTTAATACTGGTGCAGACTCACCAGTAATTGCCGATTCATCTACCGACGCCACACCTTGAATCACTTCCCCATCGGCGGGAATCATATCCCCCACCACAATTTTAATGATATCTCCCCGGCGCAAATCTGTAGATTTTACTTCCTGGATGGAACCATCAGGAAATAGCTGGCGCGCCAGGGTATCTGATTTGGTCGATCGCAGTGAATCCGCTTGAGCTTTACCCCTGCCTTCCGCCACCGCTTCCGCAAAATTAGCAAACCACACTGTGGCCAGCAAAATTGCGGCAATAAAACCATTTAACAGCCGGAGATTTTCTCCTGCTACTGGTCCAAATAGGTGAGGATTGACCGTCATCATCGCCGTGACGATCGTGCCCACCCATACCAGAAACATCACCGGATTTTTCACCGCGATTTTCGGGTGTAACTTCTCGAAAGCTGACCGCAAAGCTCTTTGGTAAATCCCCTTGCTATCCATTTTCCGCGTGTGTCGCCGAGATTCTCGCGGACCCGTAGGCAGATGAAATGGTTTTTTGGTAGAATTAGGTTGAGATTTCATCGTCAATTTCCCTAGTGAGATTAGTAGTTAGCCCAGCGGAATTTAGCCACCCTTAGCGATTTGAAAACCTTCCGCGATCGGACCTAAAGCCAAGACAGGAAAGAAAGTCAGCGCCCCCAAAATCAAAATCACCCCCGCCGTCACCCCAGTAAACAAAACCGTATCCGTGCGCAGAGTGCCAGTAGAAGCAGAAGCAGTTTGTTTATGCAACATTCCCTCCGCCAGCAGCAGTAAAGCCACAATAGGAACGTATCGCCCTACCAGCAAAGAAAAACTACTACTCAAATTCCACCACAAAGTATTATCTCCCAAACCTTCTAATCCCGAACCATTGTTCGCCGCCGCTGAAGCATATTCATAAATCACCTGAGATAGCCCATGAAATCCCGGATTACTAATCCCCGCCAGTTGTGCAGGAAACGCCAGAGTAATGGCGCTGGGAATCAAAATGGCGATCGGATGAACCAGCATCACCACGCTCGCTAAGACAATTTCCTGTTTTTCAATTTTCCGCCCTAAAAACTCCGGCGTGCGACCGACTAATAAACCTGTCACAAATATCGCTAAAATCACGTTCACAAACAAGTAAGCCGTACCAGTTCCCTGTCCCCCCCAGATAATTTGCACAAACATATTAAACAAAGTAGCAAATATGCCTACAGGCATTAGAGAATCGTGCATTCCATTCACCGCCCCGCACATAGTGCCCGTGGTAGAAACTGCCCAAAGTGCGGTTTGCGCCCAGCCAAATCTCACCTCTTTGCCTTCTAAATTCGGCTGCTGCCCTTCCAGCAGACTATTCACCAAAGGATTGCCTTGATATTCGGCAATAGCGGTTAGCAAAATTAAGCCGATATAAATGATGAATACCATCCCGAAGAGCAGCCATGCTTGTTTAGTATTCCCCGCAAATACCCCGTAAGTATAAATTAAAGCCGCCGGGATGCACAGCATTAATAGAGTTTCGATTAAGTTGCTGGCTGCATTGGGATTTTCATAAGGATGCGCCGAGTTAATCCCAAAAAAACCGCCGCCGTTTTCTCCCAGTTGTTTGATGATTTCAAAGTGGGCTACCGGACCTCTGGCGATGAATTGCCCGCCACCTTCTAACGTGGTGACTTGCACCGGACCGGCGAGAGTTTCCGGCACGCCAAGGATGAGCAAAACTATGGCGCCGACAATGGATATGGGCAATAATATTCTAGTGATAGATTGGGTAAAGTCCACCCAAAAGTTGCCCAAAGGTTTGCCCGTGAGACCGCGAATAAAAGCAATGGCAACGGCGATACCCGTGGCGGCGGAGGTAAACATTAAAAAGCCCAAACCCAGCATCTGACTGGCATAACTCAAAGTAGTTTCACCGGAGTAATGCTGCTGGTCAGTATTGGTGACGAAGGAAATGGCGGTGTGTAGGGCTAAATCCCAACTGGGGGCAGGTAATTTTGTGGGGTTGAGGGGTAAGTTTCCTTGGGATATGATGATGAAGTAAACGAAAACCCCCATGACTAGGTTGCTGAATAACACCGCTCGGATGTATTCCCCTGCCGTCATGCTTTTTCTAATTCTGATGCCCCCCAACTGGTAAATCAGTCCCTCTAGGGGCTCTACCACTGGGTCGAGAAATGTCTTTTGTCCCAAAAACACATCTGCCATATATTTCCCGAAAACCGGGACAATGGCCACTAATATCCCTAGGGTTAATCCTATTTGCCACAATTCTGCTATCATGGTTTTAGGCAGCGGCTGTAAATGGTTGATGGCTCATCCTGGGAAAGCCATAATGCTGAATTTCCCGCTGCTAGAAAATTATTATCCTTATAGGGATTGCTCTTGTCAAGGTGTAGGGAAGCGTTTATCGCCAAAATATATCATCGTTTATAGGCTAATCCTCTATGCCTAAACGGATGGTAGCCCGGATATATATCGAGAGATATATATCAAATACCAAAAGACATATTACTGGATTTGAGGGATAATCAATATAGGTGGGCATTGCCCACCATACGAGATTATGAGATGATTGAGCAGGGGGGGAAATGATGCTGGGAAATCCAAACAATGCCAATCAAACACGCTGGCTGGTGGCGGGGTTGTTTGCCATCACCATTGCTTTAGAATTCACGACGCCACAGCCTTACGTATTTGGCTATCTCTATACAGTGCCGATTTTGCTGGCCAATAGCCGCATCAGCCGATCTGAAACTATTGGCGTCACGGCGGCGGGGATTGTTTTAACATTGTTCAATATTGTTTGGCCGAATGAGTATCCTTTGAGCTTCTCTAATGTGGCAAATCGCTTAATTGCGGTGATGGCTTTAGTGATTACAAGTTGGCTGAGCGATCGCACCCGCCAATATCAAGCCGAAATCGCCCAACAGCAAGCCAAATTACAAGCCCAAGCACAGCTATCTAGCCTGCGGGAAGATTTCGTTTTCACCCTGACTCACGACTTAAAAACACCCCTGTTAGGCGCCATAGAAACTATCAATTCATTTCGCCAGGAAAAATTCGGCTCTGTTAACCCCACCCAAAAAAAAGTGTTAGCAACTATGGAACGCTCCCACCGCAATTCTCTGGAATTAGTGGCAACTCTCCTGGATATCTACCGCAACGATACGGAAGGCTTGCAACTGCAAAAGCAGGAGGTGAATTTAACCGCTTTGGCGGCGGATGCAGTGGCTACCTTTACAGAATTAGCTCAAAGTCGCCGCCTGCACATTAAGCTAACCTGTGGCGCCTCTGACTTCCGCCGCCACTTCTGGGTAGAGGGAGACCCGTTGCAATTACAAAGAGTGTTTGCCAACTTGCTGGCCAATGCGATTAATTATTCCCCGCGAGGTGGTAAAGTGGAAATTGTTTTAGACTCACAATCAAACCATCATCTAGTCAAAGTCATTGACACCGGACGGGGAATTACACCCGAAGAGGCTCCCTACTTGTTTGAGCGGTTTTACCAGGGGAGCGGCGATCGCCAATTCAAAGGCTCTGGACTGGGACTATATCTCAGTCGCCAAATTATTGCCGCTCATGGGGGGACAATTTGGGCAGAAAACTATCCCGGCGGTGGCGCTGTTTTTGGCTTCAAATTACCAGGCTGCATCCCCAATCATTCCCACCACCTATGACCCCAGTTGCCCTGCGGATTTTGCTCGTAGAAGATGACGAACTCTTTCGCCTCGGTCTGCACACTAGACTAGCACAAGAACCGGGATTTACCATTGTTGCTGAAGCCGAAGACGGCGAAACCGCCTTGGATATCGTCAACCAACATCCCCTGGATATCGTGTTACTGGATGTGGGACTTCCCGGTATCGGCGGTATTGAAACTTGCCGCCTGCTGAAACAGCATCATCCCCAGCTCCCGGTGTTGATTTTAACCTCTCACTCTCAGAAATCATTGATTGCGCGATTGATTGAAAGTGGCGCTAATGGCTACTGTCTTAAGGGGATCGCTTCAGAAGCATTAATTTTAGCGATTCGCTCTGTAGCCGCTGGTGCTTCTTGGTGGGATGATACCGCCACTAAACAGATTAGAGCCTTGTTTCAAGAAGAAGCGACAGCAACTCCCGAAACCTCAACGGACCAAGAAAACTGCCTCACCAAACGGGAGCAAGAAATTTTAGCTTTAGTCGCCAGCGGTAAAACTAACCAAGAAATCGCCGAGGCACTCTACATCGCTCCGGGGACGGTTCGCGTCCACATCCACGCCATTTTACAGAAATTGGGCGTGCGCGATCGCACTCAAGCCGCTTTGATGGCGATTCAAAAAAGACTGGTGTCACCAGGGTAATTCCAGCCGGTAGGGGCGAAGCATTCCGGCTAAAAGTCTGTCGCTTTTAACCGATAGCTTATTCCCGGAATGCTTCGCCCCTACGGATATTCAATTTTGATTTATTTCGGCTCGTCGCCAAAATCAGGAATGACCCATTGTGGCGGCTGCATCATTTTTTTGCGCAAAGCCGCTTCGGCGATTTCGTGCATTTTATCCAGAGAAGTATCGTTAATAAACTTAGACGCTGCTGATGCGTATTCCTTATTGGGGCATTGGTCGCCCAAAACGCAGCCATTTACACAATCTACCGCACAATTAACCGTTTTTGCCTCCACAATAGCCTCCTAAATTTCGCAAGTTTACCGATTTGGCGCCCGGTGCCCCGAGTCGCATCTGCTGCCCAGAGAAATTATATCACCAAGCAGCAGTGATTAATTAAATTTTTTCTAAAAAAATGGGGGTTGGGCATTGTTCAGCGGACGCCGATAACCTCTCGAACTCAACCAAGATGGCTGATCCGTTCCGCTGCAACACGGTTGTTAGCCCGCCTTGTGGCCCTTAGCTTTGGTTGTATGCTTCTAAAAACTCCTCTCTTGAAACACCAACCTGTGTGCAAATGGCTCTGAGTGTCCCGCTGTGAATATCGGAGTGATTCGGCATAACCAAAGGTGTAACTGTTCCAGAGCAAACGCATCAAATTAAGAGGGAGAAGGTGGTAGAGTGTGAGGTAAGGAATAAGCGAGGATTTCCATCAAGAAATCATTGTCGAGACTAGCCCGATAACGTTTCATCTTCAAACTTCCTTTACCGGGATGCTGGTGTACCAGATTCAAGGCCAATCGTCGCAAGATGCTGAGATTGCGAGCCGCATTCTGAGTGCTCTTTCGAGAAGCGTCTTCCCCAAAAACCACGTCCAGACACCAATGCAGACAATTTTCAATCTCCCAGTGAGCGCGAATCCACTGCGCAAAGGCCACCGCCTTTTCAGGCATAGAACTGAGAAAAAAGCGCGTTTCACAAGTAGTCTGATTCCATAACTGCCGTCGAGAGCGCACCACCACCATGTGTGGTTGACCAAGCACTAACCATTTGTAAGGCTTTGATTTGGTTCTGGCGGTCATAAGAACCTTTCACGGTTTTGCCATCAATGGCAATCAGGGTCCCGCCGAGTTGGTCGAGCAGACTCCCCATCCAATCTTGAAACCGGGCTTCGAGTTCAGCGGGGTCAAGTTGTGCTAATACCCGCCGAAAGGTGTCGTGAGAGGGAATACCATTGGGTAATTCCAGGAAGGTAGATAGCCAAGTTTGTTTGCCCTGGCCATAAGTGGCAATTTCCTCCCCACCTGTGGCTCCAGCTAAGACCGCCAACAGGGCGATCACAATGATATCAACCAGTCGATGGGCACAACGTCCTGGCACTCTTGGGTCATCAATGAGGCCAAAATGATGGTGAAGGGAGGAGGATAGCCAAGCGGAGTCAGACATAAAATTGAGCGGATGAAGTCGATGTTATTGTCCTACAGTTTTGGGTGTCCGGCTAGTCTCTGATTCCTATGCACCACAGCCACACTGGAAGCTGACCACGATATACACATAGGAGCACTTTTGTCAAGTGTCATTTCTCCACGGCCACACTGGCATCTGACCACGAGACCCACAAAGGATCACTTTTGTCAAGTGCCATTTCTCCTCAATTTGATGCGTTTACCCTGCTAAATTCTGCTATCTTGGTCTATAGTAGACGTAACACTAGACGCTGAATACAGCGGTTCCCCGGTTAGTGCGGTACGTTTTACAGCCCAAATGCTTATTCAGCGGTAATCTGGTGTACCTCATATGCTTAGCAAACGCTGTAAGTCTAAGTAATTACATCTCAGGTTTAGCCTGCTGTTTTGCAGGATACAGCGCAACTCCCTAACCGTCCACCACACGACACAAGTTACTTCATGGGCGGGTCGAGGTGACGACCTGATAGCTCGAAAGGGCTGTCAGGTTTTGGGGTTTTAAAGCTCTAAAGTAGGTTGCTGAGTTTATTGGATATGTCATAATGCACGTCTGCTAATGTTTCTTGAAGGAGACGTGTATATTCGTAGAATCCAGGATGACTCCCAAAGCAGCCTTGGAGTGCATTACCATGAACAGACCAATTCCGGAACCCATATAAAAGGGTAGGCATATCAAGAGAGTTGGCATTTTTTGCCAGCACTGCTTGCTGTATAGCTTTTGCAGCAGTTCCACGAATATTAATTGGCAAGTATCTTAGACCGATAGCTTCTAGTGTGGAAACGGGATTACTCGTGGTGTTCGGCATCCGTGTTGAAGTTGGTGCGTTCAACAGCAGATGGAGTTCCTGTAAACGTACTGCTGCATTTGTTGGCATAGCATTTGTGTATAGAAGATGAAATGCTGAGTACTCACTATTACCAGAGGGTGTTCCAAATAAAGACAGCAATTCATTTCGAGTAAATATTGCGTTGAGAGCAAACCATGAGAAGTTAAATCGTAAAAGTTCAACAAACAAATCACTACTCTTCGCTTTATTTAAGTTCTTACCTATGTAATGAATACTGTCCATCTCCGCCGCTCGTCTTATCCACTCAGTGGCGATACCTATTCCAATAATTTGAGTTGAAAGCAGTGGGGTAAGTCCTTGGTTTTGAATAGTCTTCTCTACTTTACTTGCACACTGTGAATAGACTTTACGTGCCTGTAAGAGGGTTTTTCTATGGGGGGTAATCATCGCGGCAATCTAACTAGATATGTACCAATTATGTCTGTCTAACTATGTATGTATTAGACGGAAAAATTCTGTATAACATAACTACTATACGGCATATTAGGCTGAATGTCAAGGTTCTGGCTAATCACCCTATACAGGGTATTATAAAGAAAAATTCTGCCCAATCCCCCAAATGGCGTGTTAGCCCGACATTATACCACTACGCACAAGGAAAAAGTAAAAAAGACAAAGGAAAATGCTTATGGTTTTTAGCGTTTAACAATATTCTAATTGGAAGACGTATTGCTATATTACTGCGACTGAGTTTGAGAGTATTTTAGAGGTAGATTCTATTTAAGTCCCGTTAGTGGTATCGCTCAATCAAATGATCCCCCACTCGCAACGCATTGGCGATAATAGTCAAAGCAGGACTAACGCTGGCGTTGGATGGGAAAAAACTGCTATCGACGACATAAAGATTATCCACATCATGGGTGCGGCAATTCAGGTCTAACACCGATGTTTTCGGGGCTTCCCCAAAGCGACAGGTGCCACATTGATTTGCCATTACCTGAATCGGAGTTTCACCACATCATACACCGCTGAAGGTGGATAGGGAGAAATTTTCACCATATTTTTAGATTCATGGTTATCCCTTCACTACAGCCCACTGGCCCAGCTTGCCTTGCCACTGAAATGGCAGGTGTTTACTCTGGACTGTGACCGTACAACTAAGATACCACCGGGACAAATAGTTGTCAAGCATGTTTCCAAAAAATCCGGTGTGGTAAGTCCACCGCCAATGAAAATGGCATCGGGTTCTGGGAGAAATGAAGCTAAAGACACTGGCCACTATTCTATTTTTCCCTTGTATGAATAAAAAACAATTCGTAGGGTAGGCAGATTCGGTGAGGCACTGCCCACCCTAAGAATTACTCCCCTCTCCCAAGTTGGGAGAGGTTAGGGGGTGAGGGAGACGGGGGGAGCTTTTTGATCTGATTAAAGCACTGCTCCCAAAACTTGGTAGAGTACCTGGTTGATGATGACAAGCGCGATCGCACCAATCAACGCGCTCCAAATCCCCCAGCGGAGACGAAATCCCTCAACCAGCCACGCTGCCAAGCCGAAAATCAGCATATTCAGAAGTAGCTGTACCAGAGAGCCAGATAAAATCAAACCTGCGGGACTGATGAACGCCGACAAAATCGGGCGCACAAAAGCATTCAACAAACCGAAAACCGCAGCCGCAATCAAAGTTTTGTTCAAATTATCAATTTCTACGCCGGTGGGTAGCTTAGAAATGAGAAACAAGCTAGCCGCTGTCACCAGCACACTTACAACGATTCCCACAATATCCATTTGTTTTTCTCCTGAGTTTTGTCAAACTAAACATTAAATCTAAACAGCATTACATCTCCTTCTTGCACGACATAATCTTTACCCTCGCTACGAAGCAAGCCTTTTTCCTTGGCAGCTACCATCGTTCCTGCTGCTACCAAATCTTTATAAGCCACCGTTTCCGCTCGGATAAACCCCCGCTCGAAATCTGAGTGAATTGCCCCTGCCGCTTGGGGGGCGAGCATTCCGGCGCGAATCGTCCACGCCCGGGTTTCCTTCGGTCCAGTGGTTAAGAAAGTGCGTAAACCCAAAATCTCGTATGTAGCGCGAATCAGAGATTTGAGTCCACCTTCTGCTACACCTAAAGACTGTAAAAAATCCTCTCTATCTTCTGGCGGTAAATCCACCAGTTCCGATTCTACTTGAGCCGAAACTATCACCACTTGGGCTTTATCTTGGGCAGCGATTTGGCGGACATTTTCCACCCATTGATTGCCGGTGGCCAAGTCATCCTCAGACACGTTAGCCGCATAAATAATCGGTTTTTGGGTCAATAAACCGAAAGCGCTAATCGCGGCGGCTTCTTCTTCATTAAAAGCCACTTGCCTAGCGGCTTTGCCTTCATTCAAAGCGGCGCTCAATTTTTCTAAGGCGTCTAATTCGATTTTCGCTTCTTTGTTGGTGCGAGCTTGCTTGCGGGTGCGATCGATCCGCCGATCGACCTGCGATAAATCGGCTAACGCTAATTCCAGATTGATAATTTCAATATCTCGCGCTGGATCCACCGAACCAGAGACATGGATGATATCGTCATTTTCAAAACAGCGCACCACATGGACGATCGCATCCACTTCCCGGATATGGGACAAAAACTGATTACCCAGACCCTCACCCTGGCTGGCACCTTTCACCAAGCCAGCAATATCCACAAACTCAAACCGAGTTGGTACTATTTGCTCAGAAGAAGAGATTTTCGCCAATACATCCAGCCGCGCATCCGGGACTGCCACCACCCCCACATTGGGTTCGATGGTGCAAAAAGGGAAATTAGCAGCTTGGGCCTTGGCATTGGCCACCACAGCGTTAAATAGAGTGGATTTACCCACGTTGGGCAGTCCGACAATTCCGGCTCTGAGCATAAATATCTAGAAAAGCTTGACTTCTGTCAGAATAACAGAACGTTCTATTATTTTAGCAGCTAATTCGCCAACATTGTAGGGACACGGCACTGCCGTGTCCTCCCCCCCACCTTACAAGTGCAAGTTTTTCATCTGAAGCAGAAAATGTCTGACTTCCCACCCCGATTGCCCTCACCCCCAACCCCTCTCCCAGGTAGGGAGAGGGGAGTGTGGGGAGTCTGGGGAGTCTGGGGAGTAATCTTCCCCGTCTTCCCCCTCTTCCCCCCCTCCTTTTCTTACTCCCCTTTCTCCCTTTTTGGGAGAAAGGGGTTGGGGGATAGAGGGCAATGTAAAAAACCTACACTTGTAAGCCTCCCTCCACCCCCCCATCCATGCTTGACCAAACATCCGCTCCTTTATTAGAGGCTCTCCAGGCTCGATCGCACAAAACCGATGCCCCTTTTTACGCTCCCGGACATAAACGCGGTGGGGGTATTGACCCAGAACTGGCGCAGTGGTGGGGTTTGCCCGTATTTGCTGCCGACTTGCCAGAATTGCCAGAACTGGATAATTTGTTTGCTCCCGATGGCGCGATCGCCCAGGCTCAGGAGTTAGCCGCCGCCGCATTTAAAGCCGATCGTACCTGGTTCCTCGCCAACGGCTCCACCGCCGGAGTCATCGCCGCCATTCTCGCCACCTGCGGTCATGGGGAAAAAATCATCCTACCCCGCAACATCCACAAATCCGCCGTATCCGGTTTAATCCTATCCGGCGCTGTGCCCATTTTTCTCACCCCAGAAACCCTGCCAGATTGGGATATTCCCCTGTGCATCACCCCAGAAGCCGTCGCCGCCGCCATCCAAACCCATCCCGACGCCAAAGCCGTGTTCGTAGTTAGTCCTAACTATCATGGTATTTGTGGCCACATCGCCGGTATTGCCCAAATTGCCCACCAACACGGTATTCCCCTCATCGTGGATGAAGCCCACGGACCCCATTTTGGCTTCCATCCCCACCTACCGCCAAGCGCCATAGAAGCCGGAGCCGATATGGCTGTGCATTCCACCCATAAAGTCTTGGGCGCCATGACTCAAGCATCAATGTTGCACCTGCGACAGGGTATGATAGAACCGCAGCGGGTGAATCAAGCCTTGGAGTTAGTGCAAAGTACCAGCCCCAACTATTTGCTCTTAGCATCTTTAGATGCAGCTCGGCGGCAAATGGCTGTAGGAGGGTATGAGTTGATGGCCAAGACTTTGGCGCTAGCCGCCACCGCCCGATCGAGCCTGACACAGATACCAACTCTGGAACCTCCAGCCCAATGGACAGCCAGTTTTGCCGGTTTCGACCCCAGCCGGTTAACCGTCAAAGTCACAGATTTAGGTTTAACCGGTTATGAAGCCGATGAGTTGCTACAGAAAATGGGAGTTACCGCCGAACTGCCATCATGGGGGCACCTGACATTTATCATCAGTTTGGGCAACACCGAAGCGGATATCGAGCAGTTAATCAAGAGTTTTGCTCAGTTAGCCTCTGTCTCCCCCCGTCCAGAAGTCTCCCCAGTCAATTCTTGGGCTAAAGCCCAACTACAAACCTGGTCCCCCCGTCTCCCCGTCTCCGAGTCCCCCCGTCTCCCCGTCTCCCCCCGATCGGCATTTTTCGCCGCCAGGGAGGTAGTGCCTGCAGAGCGTGCCTTGGGTAGAATTAGCACGGAAATTGTCTGTCCTTATCCGCCAGGGATACCTGTATTGATGCCGGGTGAGATAATTTCCCCAGGGGCGATCGACTTTTTGCAGCAAGTGCGGTCATTCGGCGGCGTTATCACTGGTTGTGACCCGGATTTGCAAAATTTCTCCGTTGTGAGATAGTGATGGCATAATGCCGCGCCCAGTCGCTCTGCCCCGAGCTTTTTTATTTATACTAAATATCTAAATTGCCCATGACTTCTCCCCTTTGGCCATACGTTACCCCCGGCATTCCCGATAGTTTGTTTGAACGCTTACCCGGTATCCCTTTAACCAAGCGGGAAAATAGACTGCTGATGCTCTGCCAATTACGGTTAGAGCCAGATTCCGTATTGTGGGATATTGGGGCTGGCACTGGGACGATTCCCGTGGAAGCGGGTTTAATCTGTCCCCAAGGTAGAATTATTGCCGTGGAAAGGGACGAGGAGGTGGCCAGTTTGATTCGGCGTAACTGCGATCGCTTCGGCGTCGGCAACGTAGAAGTCATCGAAGGCAGCGCCCCAGAATGCCTTCCCCAACTGTCTTCCGCCCCTAACCGCATCTGCATTGAAGGTGGCAGATCGATTAAAAATATTATCACAGAAGTCTGGGCATACTTGCCAACTCAAGGCCGCATCGTCGCGATCGCCAACCTGCTCGAGAGCCTGTATGCTGTATCAGAATCATTCGCCGAGTTGGGAGTCCGCAACGTGGAAGTAGTCCAATCAGCCGCCAACCGTCTCGAAACCAGAGGCAACCAGCAAAGTTTTACCGCTCTCGACCCCATTTTTATCCTCAGCGGCGAAAAGCTCGATTAATTGTCATTGGTCATTTGTCCGGCTGTCCCTTGTCCCTGGTTAAAGGACTTTTGACAAATGACCAATAACAAATGACAAAGGACAAATGACCAATGACCAGTGACAACAACCCAAATTCTATGCCTTGGTCTCGGATTATCAGTGGAATTATCGGTGCTATTTTGGCCCTGGGGATAGGAATCCTGGGCGGTTGGTATTTTACTCTAGGGCTCGGTATTATTTACTATTTGTGCCATGTAGAATATTTCAAGCTGGTGAGAGCTAAGGGACTTGTGCCAGCGGCGAAAACCACATTAGTATTTAGCCTCGCCTTGCTCGTGATTTCTAATGTTTCTTTTGACCTAGCTGATGCCTTGCTCCCCATCGCCGGGACTTTTATCTGTTTTTACTTGCTATTTAAGCCGAAATTAGCTACGATCGCCGATATCGGTGCCTCGATTCTTGGCTTATTTTATGTTGGTTATTTACCAAGTTACTGGCAACGTCTCCGCCTGCTCGGTACTAGCCAATGTAATCTCCCATTGGGGGGATACTGGCCCACCACAGAAATATCTATTGCCCAACTGCCCCAAGGTCTCACCTTCACGATGTTAGCTTGGTTCTGCATTTGGGCTGCCGATATTGGTGCTTATGTGTTTGGCAGGTTTTTTGGCCGCACCCCCCTATCAGAAATTAGTCCCAAAAAGACCGTAGAAGGCGCAGTTTTTGGCATTGCTGGTAGCGTCGCCGTCGCCACCGCTGGGGCCTGGTCTCTGCACTGGCCCGCTTGGCCCGCCACGGGTATCGGTTTAGGGTTGCTCATCGGTATCGCCAGTTTACTAGGAGACTTAACCGAATCTTTGATGAAACGGGATGCTGGCGTCAAGGACTCGGGGACTCTCATCCCCGGTCACGGTGGCATACTCGATCGGGTGGACAGCTACCTATTCACCGGCCCGATCGTGTTTTACTTCATCACTTTTTTACTTCCGTTATTAGAATAAAACTGGTCATCCCCCCCCTCCCCCCATGTCATTCCCGCGAAGGCGGGAATCTATTTTTTATTCATATGAGTAGCTATTTATGTCATTCCCCCCCGCCTAAGCGCTTCGCGCAGGCTTCGCCAACGCGGGGGGCGGGCTGCATGGGGGCAGGCTTAACCAAGTTTGGTTTTTGATGCAGAGGCGATCGCAGAAACCCGGAAACTTGGTCGAACCTAAAAAACCGGGTTTTTGACAGGGAATCTCTGTGGAGCATAGAAACCCGGTTTCTTGGATTTCCCCAACCTTCAAGACATCACCACAAAGCCACCCCGACCGACTAACTGACCGGGAGTGATGGTTAACTCATCCAGGGTGATATCCGAGCCCAAATCAATATAAAAGTCATCTAAAACTGGGAGATTTGGTGAAGAACTTTGGAAATAGGGCTTGACAAAATGCAGTTTATGCCCATCAGCCAGAGTTAAACCGGTGTGCAACACTGCCGGGACCAGTGGGCCAGCATCGGGGGCATTGAGCCAGATCCCGCTCAAAGCAATTTTACCGGTGGCGAGGGTGATTTGCAGGGTTGGGTCTGGTGGTTGCGGGGGGAGGGGGAGCTGGGAGAGTAAAGCATCCCGGATGGCATCAGCCAACATGGGAGCTGAGAGACTGCGATTGAGGTCTTCCTGGACAATGCAAAAGTCAGCCGCCACGGGGACCGGTGCCAAGAGGCGGAAGGGTTCGCCTTTGAGGATTTGTTTGATATTGATGCCCACTTTGCCCCCAGATAGGTGAATCGAGCTAAGGTGTAGCCCTCGATAGCAGGCGTTTTCAGCGGATACCTGTATTTGGGGGATGTTGCCAGTGAGGATTTGGCGGTTGCGACCGCCGATGCGGATATGCAGGTCGGTAACATCGTCTAGGAGCGATCGGAGCCAGACTTGCAAGGCTTTAGACAGAGCCCGCCCCACCAGCCCAGCATCAGGAGCGGCTACCAGCTCTGGGGCAGGAGATTTTCTCAACTCAGCAGAAGAACTCATATCAACTCCTCAGCCAAAATACCATTGATGAGGGACAATAAAACTATACTCTCCAGAAAAAATAGCGGAGAGATGCCGAATCAGGACCGCCACCGCTTCAAGCCAACAACTGCGGTCACACCCCTTGACCGGTTCTGGGGGTCAGGGGGACTGGCAGGAGGCGATGGGAAAGAACCAAAACAATGGAGCATTTTTCTGTAATATTTGTACATAGTGCCCTGTGGCAACAACCCTTGCCACCCCAATCCTAATCCCATGTACTGTTTGTGAATGCAAGCCGCAGTCAAAACCATGAAGGAAAGGCTGCAAAAAATCCTATCTCAATGGGGCATTGCCTCCCGCCGTCAGGCAGAACAAATGATTTTGGCTGGACGGGTAAAGCTGAACGGCCAAATCGCCCAGCTCGGCCAAAGTGCCTGCACCGAATCCGATCGGATTGAGGTGGATGGCCAGCTAGTCCAACCCACCGATCGTCCCCAGCTAGTATATCTGCTGCTGCACAAACCTGCGGGCGTGGTATCCACCTGCACCGACCCCCAGGGCCGCCCCACCGTATTGGACCTCTTGCCGCCCGAACTCCGCCAATCGCAAGGTATTCACCCTGTGGGACGCTTAGACTTTGAATCCACCGGAGCTTTAATCCTGACTAATGACGGAGACCTGACATTTCGCCTGACCCATCCCAAACATGGCATACCCAAAACCTATGAAGTTTGGGTGCGGGGGTGCCCACCGCCATCAGTTTTGGCCGCTTGGCGTCATGGGGTCAGCCTCGAGGGCAGAAACACTCTCCCAGCGGGAGTGCGAGTCCTCAAAAGGGTTGGGGAGGAAAAAACCCTCTTGGAAATCACCATCTCCGAAGGTCGTAACCGGCAAATTCGTCGGGTGGCAGATAAGCTAGGATACCCAGTGATACAACTGCATCGCTGTGCGATCGGGCCGCTACGGCTAACCCGGCCAGCTATGGCTCTCCCGAAAGGAGCGCCAGACCGGGCTCTAGAGCTGCCCTGTGGTAACATTCGCCACCTCACCTCGGAGGAGATTCATTTCTTACAAAGTCCAATTAATCTAATATTCGACAGTAGAGATGCGACCAGAGAATGAGGAGCCTGGGATATATGATTGAGAAAATTAAGAATAAGCATATAGTCAACTTTGACCAAGAACGTGCCGACAAACTGGCAGAACTGGGGAGCAAATTGCACGACCTGCGCGTGGAAAAATGCCTCTCCATTGATGAAGTGGCCGCCCATACCATGATTAGGCGCAAGCAACTAGAGGCGATCGAAGAAGGGCGACTCGATCGGCTCCCAGAACCAGTGTATATCAGAGGATTTATCCTCAGATTCGCCAATGCCTTGGGCATGGACGGATATGCTTTAGCTCGAGAGTTTCCCTTAGACCAAGAGCGGCAACAGCGCAAGTTTTACCTCGGCGATTTGCTCATCGTCTTTAAACTGCGCCCCCTCCACCTCTACCTAGTTTATGTATTGTTGATTTTCTTCTCAGTTAAGGGATTATCCCAGCAACTGAGCCAAAGCGCTCTAGCACCGGTGGCGAAACAAGGTAACGTCCCAGAATCGCCATCTACCCCCAACGACCTAGAGCCCGGGACGCTCCCCAAACCTGCCCAGCAAAACGCCCCGGGGAAACCAGTGGTAGCACAACAGACTTTGCCATCGGAGGCGGATAAGCCGGTGCGGGTAGGACTCACTTTTAAGGAGCAATCTTGGATTCGGATCGTCGCCGATGGCAAAACCGAGTTTGAAGGCACATTACCATCGGGCACCCAACGCACTTGGGAAGCCAACGAGCAAGTGGTAGTGTTGGCTGGTAACGCCGGTGGTGTTCTGCTCACGGTCAACAATGGGCAAGCTGAACCCATTGGTCTCAATAATGGCAAAGCTCAGCAAATGGGAGAGCCTGACACAATACAAGAGGTGACAATTAAAGCCAAAAATCCCCGCTCATAACTGCTTGCTGCTCCTTCTGGGGGCATCCCCCCACAGAAGGCATGGCGATCGCCCACTCATTCGATCGGCTCATCATCTTTGACCAGGGGCAGTACAAGTAATTCTGCCTGAACAACAGAAACCGCCCCTTGATGTATAGCCACTTAGCTCCTTTTCCGGTGAGCAGGGAGGCATCTTAACTATTTTTTCCACAAATGGGATAACCATGCCACTAATCCAAGTTAAAGTCAAACCCAACTCCAAACAACAAAATATCACATCATAACCCGATGGCAGTCTCACAGTCCATCTCAAATCCCCCCCAGTAGATGGCAAAGCTAATCAAGAACTAATCGAAATCCTCGCCAAACAATTCCAAGTCCCCAAATCCCAAATCCACATCAAATTAGGTCTCAGTGCCAAGATTAAATTAATTGAATATTGAACCACCACAAAAACACCGGTTTTCTCGCCAATATTTCTAGTCATATTAAGGGAATCATCCCTCCGTAGGGGCGAAGCATTCGGGCGACTCATCTATCTAGCAAAACCGAAAATTTATCATCATCAGGCTTCGCCCAAATCTGAGTAGTTGCCAAAACGGGAGGCTCCCGATATCAAGTCCGGGGGTATAAATGGCGTTTTTTCTGGCATTTCTCTGGCCCGACGGTGCCCCGAAAGCCCCCCTGCCCCCCCACCCAGTCAATTTTTGACCATCCGATGCCCCCAGGCTGGCTCTTATCTACAGAATTGGTTATAATCAGAGAATGTGGCGGGTAGCTCAGCGGTAGAGCGCCAAAAACACCCTTGTTCACACCTTGTCCTTTGGGCCGAAGAATTGAGGGTTATCGCTTAAAACGAGGATGTCGCGGGTTCAACTCCCGCCCCGCCACCTCCCTTATTTTTGCCTCAACGGGCCGCTAAAAGTGGATTACAAATTTTTTTTCCAAAAACAGAATCAAAACACACCCCAAAATCAACCGATTCCTGGGCGAGAACAGGAAATGATTCGCGGTCGGACTGGGGGGTATATGTTTGATGCGGGTATCTGGAAGTTGCTACGCCGCTGCTTGTTAATCGGTACTGCCCAAAGCACTTATTACGCCAATAAAAAGGCGCTAACCGATGATTTTGTGGCCGTAGTGCGGGAGGCAGTGGCGGAGAATCCCCGCCGTGTGGCTGAAGAAATTGTTTATGCCAGCGATGGCAGGGCAATTAACAACAGTGCCCCGATTTTTGCCCTGGTGTTACTCTCGATGGGAGAAACTCCCGAGGCGAAAAAAGCATTTTTAGAAATTTTCCCCCAAGTAGTGCGCACGGGTAGCCATTTTTATGAATGGCTAAACTACAGTAAATCTCTGCGTGGTTTTGGTAAAGTGGTGCGGGAAGCCGGGAGAAATTGGCTATCCCAAGATGCCAAATCTCTGGCTTATCAATTGTTGAAATATCAGCAACGGCTGGGTTTTTCTCATCGTGATGCTTTGCGGTTGTTTCACATGAAGCCGCCCACAGAAGACCATAATCAGCTATTTTCTTGGGTGGTGAAGGGTTGGGAGGAATTGCCGCCAGAGATAGGCTCGGAGGCTTTGGCGCAGGTGTGGTGGTATGAATGGCTCAAACGTCATCCTGACCAAACTCACGAAGCGATAATTAAAGGCAGATTGACCCATGAAATGGCGGCTCCTGTAGGCAAAATGGATGTGCAGGCGTGGCAGTTGCTGTTTGAGGAAATGCCTGTGGGGGCGATGTTGCGCAATCTGGGCTCGCTCACAGAGCTAGGGGTATTGCAAGAGGATAAAACTGCTAATTTAGACCGGGTGGAGTCGGTACTGAATAATAAAGAACGTCTCCGTAAAGGTCGCATTCATCCCCTGGATGCGCTTAAAGCCTTGAAAACTTATCAGTCTGGGGGGCGACTGGGTATGAGCAAAAAAACCTGGGAACCGGTGCCGAGAATTGTGGATATTTTGGAAAAAACCGTGGCACTTTCTTTTGAGGTGGTGGAACCGACGGGGAAGGTGTTTATGCACGCGGTGGATATTTCTGGTTCTATGGGTGCTTTGGTGACTTCGGGGGTCTTAACTTGCTGCGAAATTGCCACCACTATGGCTTTAGTGACGGCTAAGGCGGAGAAAAATTATGCAATTCGGGGTTTTTCTACGAAATTTTGCGATTTAGAGATTACGGCGGCGGATACGTTTAGTTCGGCGGTGGCGAAGGCGAGCGATCGCAATTTTGGCGGTACAGATGCCTCTGTGGCTTACGACTGGATGATTAAACACCAATTCAAAGCCGATGTAATTTGCTTTTGGACTGATAGCGAAAGTTGGGCCGGTAGCCGCCATCCCAGTCAGGCTCTGGCGGAATACCGGCAAAAAGTCAATCCTGATGTGAAAGCGGTGTATATCACTTTAGCGCCTTATCGCATCACCTTGGTTGACCCCACAGACCCCCTGTCCTGGGATTTATCTGGGTTTGACCCGGGCATCCCTCGGGTGATTCAAATGTTGGCCGCTGATGAGTTATAATTTAGCTCTAAGTAGTTTATGGCGGGAAACCCTTGTTCGCAACTTGCCTCCTGGGCCGATGAATTGAGGGTTATCGTGGTTACGGTCTCGCAAGAGGCTGGCGGGTTCAAACCCCGCTCCCGCCGCTTTCATTTTCCATTACAGGATAAGGATTTAAGCCGTGCAACTGGCGTGACGGTATCCCACTTTGACCAATCTTAGACCACGCCTTGCGAAAAGGATTCGACCCGTTGCGATATTTGAGAAAGGCAAACAACTTCCACAAAAAAGGAGCCATCCGAGTGCCCAAGGTAGGATATCGCGCTGACGGATCGGCAGTTTATAGAAAGGGGAATGAATACCTGATAGTGAGAACCGATGCTTTTGGCATCGAGAAGATTGTCACTTATGAAGTTAATGATGAGTGAATCTGTGGCAAATCATAATTTAGAATCCGCCAGAATTTATATCAATCTGCTGTTTGACGAATTAATCGTTTATTATCAGAATGCCAAAGAAGAGCGGCAACGCTTGTCTGCGAGATATAATCCAGATGAAGAATTTACCCTATTAGAAGAAATAGAATTACTCACTGGAGATATCAGGGGATATGCCAGCCAAGTCAAAATATCTGGTAAATTGCGCAATGAGGAAGAAGCCGCGAGCAAATTACAAAAAATGCGGGTTTTTGATGTTAGCACCATTGAAAAATGGTATTTTGAGTCTGGGGAAGATTTCTGGCACCTCAAACTTTATCTAAAAATGCTGGATTATCTGCGCTGTCTGCTCATAGAATATAGTCATTTCAAATAACGATGAGACAAGCCAGAGAACTGGCCCTCTATCCCCCAACCCCTTTCGACCAAAAAGGGAGAAAGGGGAGTAAGACGGAAATACAAAGTACAAATGACAAATGACAAATGACCAAGGACAAATGACCAAGGATAAATGACAAATTACTGTCCAGCGGTGCAAATTTGCCCTATAGTCAAATTTAAATCGGGAAAAGCTGGTGATTGGATGGGTGTTTCGCCCTGAAATGGGTTAATCATATACTCGCCATCAACTAAGGTACAAACGTGTAAAGTCGGTTGTTTGGGATTCCCGATATAGCGACGCCCGCCTAAACCTAAATAATCAACAATCCAATATTCAGCAATTCCGATTTTCTCATATTCTCCTAATTTTACCAAGTAATCGTCTTGCCAATTGGTGCTGACGATTTCCACAACGAGGGGGATGGTTGTTCCTTGGGTAATAGTGGAGCGTCTTTTCCAGAGCGGTTCACGGTCTAAACTGCGCTTGTCAATTATGGTGATATCTGGATTAAATCCCGATTTATCGCTGTCTCTAGATTTTACTATACATTGACGAGCGATAAAGTAGGGCATTGATTTACTATCTATCTGTATGCCCAGTTTGAGGGCAAGAAAACTCGCTACTTGTTCATGGGTTCCGGTGGGCTGCATTTCTATGGCAACTCCATTGCGCAATTCAAATTTTCCATAACCATCTGGATACGAATCGAGAAACTCCTCTAAGGTCATTAGTTGAGATGGTGCGGTTTGCAACATGGTGGTGGCTCCGGTTTAGATATCATAAATTGGGTGGCGGATTCTCTGATAATTATACCTCGTGAAATTCCAAAGCTGCTAGCTCGGCTCTTAATTGGCGCAGTTCAAATTCTAGGGTTTCGATGCGCTGTTGGATTTCTTGGCGGCGTTTTTCGGTGGAATTGCTCTGTTTGGCCATGTAGGCTTCGATTTCTGGCCATAATTCTATTGCCCAATCTTTGCTGGCGCTTTTGATTTCGGTAATTACTTCTATTTCGCCATTGGGTTGGAGGACAAACAGGGTGTAAAGCCGCTTTTGTTGTGCTTTGTTGCTGCCTTTTTTCTGGCAATGGATATACAAACCTGGTTCTTGGTAGGCGGTTTGGGAGATTTGGCTGACGAAATCTCCGATAATAGAATAGCCGTCGGTTTGGGTTTTGTCAATGCCTTGGATGAGTTTGCACCAGTTGCCCGGTTTTTCAGAAAGGTTGTTTTCCCAAAATCCGGCGGCGGTTAAAAATGATGCTTGGAGGTTAACGAGAATTGAGTCACTCATGGCATAATTAGGCTGATAGTTCCTACAATCTACAATTTGCGGAGTTATGGGAATGACGGATGAAAATGAAAATTGGATTAAGTTAGACCAGTTTTTGAAGTATCAGGGTGTGGCGGCGACGGGGGGACAGGCAAAATTGATGATTCAGGATGGGGAGGTGGAGGTAAATGGGGAGGTGGAAACGCGGCGGGGGCGCAAGTTGGTGGCGGGCGATCGCGTCACGGTGGCGGGGAGAGTGTGGGAGGTCAAGTTTAATTTTAATTAATTAGCTTGACTAATTTGCATCAGGGTGACTTCCCACACTAAACGGGGTTGCACGTAGGCGAGGAGATGACGGCGGGTATCTTCTAGGATAGAGATGGCGCGGCGAGTCTTTTGGTTTTGCAGTTGATGCCAATAGCGATGCTGCAAGTAGTTAATTAGCCATAGTTGGGTTTCCGTGTCGATCGCCCCATCAATCTCCCGCCCTAATTCTAGCGCCTCCTTCAAGTTAGCGGGCATTTTTTGCAGTCGTTGCAGCAGCTCTGGGGGAATTTCCGCCAATTGACTGGCCGCCAAAACTGCCACCCCGGGGCAACCTTGCGCCATATCCACCACCGCCGGGTCCTGCAAAATATCTCCCTTGTCCATATTTGCCAAAACCCGCTTCATATCCTCCCCATTCAGTCGCTGAAACGGTATCCGCTGACAGCGGGAAACCAAAGTGGGTAACAACGCCTCCGGCGAAGGTGCAATTAAAATAATCGTTGCCCGCCCCGGTTCTTCCAAAGTTTTTAACAAAGCATTTGCCGCCCCTTCGGCCATCGTTTCCGCCTGTTCCACCACCACCACAGAACGCGACGACTCCAACGGCGGACGTGCCAAAAATCGGCTGATTTCTCGCACTTGTTCCAACCGAATTGCTGGGGGCGCTTTCCTTTTAATTCCTGCTTCCGCTGCTTCCGCTGCATTCAGCAGATTTCCTTGGTGTAAATAAGTCGGTTCCACCCACAGAAAATCTGGGTGATTATTCAGTTTTCGTCCTTCTTTTCCCCCTCTCTCATTACCCCCTCTCCCATTTTGGGAGAGGGGGCTAGGGGGTGAGGGCGACTGTGTTAATAGAAGTTTCGCAAAACACCGCGCCGTTAACCCCCGCCCCACGCCCTCCGGTCCGGCAAATAAATAAGCGGGGGCAATGCGATTTTTCGCCACCGCCTGGGATAGCAAATCTACCGCTTGCTGTTGCCCGATGATATCTGTAAAGTTGTCATTTGTCATTGGTCAAAAGTCATTTGTCCTTTGTCATTATTTTATTCATCCTGTAGGGGCACGGCATCATTAATATCTTGGGGTCACGATAAATATTAATGACGCCGTGCCCTTACTAAATTATCTGTTATTAATCACTAAACATAAATTTATTCCTGTGAATAAACAAGGGCAGGGCATCATTAATATCTGGGTATCACGATAAATCTTAATGCCGCCGTGCCCCTACCAATTACCATTCTATAAATTATTATTCTTCATATGAAGAATAATACAACATAACCCTAGCAAACAATTCCCCATTTATGCAAACAAGGAGTTAAAACAGCTTGAATTTGGGCGGTGACGGCGGCGGGGGGTTGGCTGGCGTCGATGCGCCGGATGCGTTGGGGATAGGTTTGGGATAATTCTCGATAACCGTGTTGGACGCGGTGGTGGAAAGCGAGCGTTTCCAGTTCTAGGCGGTTGGAGGGTCCGCGCTGGCGGCTGCGATTCAGCCCGACTTCCACATCTACATCTAACCAGAGTGTGAGGTCGCTCTGTAAGCCGCCGGTGGCGATGAAATTGAGGTCATCGATAATTTGGAGACTGAAACCTCGCCCATAACCCTGGTAAGCTATGGTGGAATCGGTGAAGCGATCGCACAGCACCACGGCTCCTCGGTGCAAGTGCGGCAGGATAAAACCGTCCACATGCTGCGCTCGATCGGCAGCATACATCAACAACTCCGCCCGGGGTTGAATTGGTTCCCCCCCCTGCGGCGGCGTCAGGAGCAACCGGCGTAACTCTCCACCGAGAGCAGTTCCCCCCGGTTCCCGCGTCACCACCACCGGTGGCGGCGAAGGCAAAGACTGCAACCACTGGCGCAATAACTCCAGTTGTGTGGTTTTGCCACAACCCTCCACCCCCTCCAGCACCAGCAGCTTGCCAGGAGGGTTTTCGATTGTGGGGAGTAAATTGTTAATACCGGTCATAACAGAGATAATCAATGGGGGCAATTTCCTGCGGCTATTTATTTTTACCACCACTATGAACGCGATCGCCCAACACCTAACAACGAAAATTGGATCTGAATCCGTCACCACCTGGGAAAACCTACCTCCCAATGCACTGTGGCGGCAAAACTGGCAAAGTCCGATCGTCCCCGATGCGATCGCTATTCCCTCAACCCAAGAGCAACTCGCCGAAATCATGGCCCAAGCCAGCGAGAACCGCTGGGCCGTTCTCCCCTGCGGTAACGGGAGCAAGCTGCACTGGGGAGGTATCGTCAGCGGCGCCAACCTCCTCATCAGCACCCACCGCCTCAACCGCCTGGTAGAACACGCCGCCGGTGACTTAACCGCCACCGTCGAAGCCGGGATGACCTACAGCCAACTGCAAACCATCCTCGCCGAAAAAGGCCAATTTCTCGCCCTCGACCCCACCCACCCCCCAACCGCCACCCTCGGCGGTATCGTCGCCACCGGGGACACCGGTTCCCTGCGCCAACGCTACGGCGGCGTCCGGGACCAAGTTCTCGGCCTTTCCTTTGTCCGCGCTGACGGTCAAATCGCCAAAGCCGGAGGTAGGGTGGTTAAAAACGTAGCCGGATACGACATGATGAAACTATTCACCGGCTCCTACGGCACCCTAGGCATCATCACCCAAATCACCTTCCGCCTCTATCCCCTACCCGCCGCCTCCCAAACCGTGATGCTCTCCGGCGGGCCCGACGCGATCGCCACCGCCACCGCCAACCTCCTCTCCTCCAGTTTGACCCCCGTCGCCGCCGACATCCTCTCCCCCGCCTTAGTCGGAAAACTTCAATCAGCCAAAGGCATGGGATTGCTCGTCCGGTTCCAAAGCATCCCCGAAAGCGTCGCCGAACAATCTCGCGCCGTTGTCGAAATTGGCAACCAACTCGGCTTACAAAGTAACAACTACAGCGACGATGCGGAAGTAAACTTATGGCAACAATTGACAGAACTAATGCGGGATGAAGCTAAATCCGGGGAAATTACCTGCAAAATAGGAGTCAGGTCTGCGGAAGCCGTCACCGCCTTAGTGAAATTCCACTCCCTCGCCAGTACCGCCGAAGAATTTTCCCTCTATTTGGGAACTATCCACGCAGGCAGCGGTTTAGGTTGGTTGCGGTTTGCCGGAGAAACTGGCAGCGTTCTTGCCCTCATCGATAGCATCAGGAGAGAATGTCAAAGCGTCGGCGGTTTCCTCACCGTATTATCAGCACCAGTAGAAGTCAAACGGCAAACAGACGTGTGGGGTTACACTGGTAATGCTTTAGATTTAATGCAAACAATTAAAAAGCAGTTTGACCCCGCCTATATTCTGAGTCCCAGACGTTTTATCAACGGCATTTAATAACAGTTTTATCACTTCTTAGGGTGGGCATTGCAACAGATTAATTATCTTGATGGTGAAATTTATGGGGGCAATGCCCACCCTAAAACTCTGCTTTAGCCCCACTACCTTTCCCTAACAACTACAGATTATCCCATGACCACTACGGAAACCAACCCAACTCCTGCCACTACTCCCACCGCCCCTAAAGCATCAGGATTTGATACCCAACACCCCCCAGACCCAAGTTTAATTAACACTTGCGTTCACTGCGGTTTTTGTCTTGCCACTTGTCCCAGTTATCGCGTATTGGGCAAAGAAATGGACTCCCCCCGAGGGCGAATTTATCTCATGGATGGGATCAACAAAGGAGAGGCAGATTTAAATCCCACAATTGGGCAACATTTTGATAGTTGCTTGGGTTGTCTCGCCTGCGTCAGCGCCTGCCCTTCTGGGGTACAGTATGACCAACTCCTCACCGCCATGCGCCCCCAAGTGGAGCGAAATGTAGAGCGAAACCTGGGCGATCGGCTCCTGCGTCAGCTCATCTTCAACCTCTTTCCCTACCCCAACCGTCTCCGTCCCCTCCTCCTCCCCCTCTACATCTATCAAAAAACCGGATTACAAAAACTATTCCGCCAAAGCGGCTTACTCAAACCATTTCCCCGGTTAGCCGCGATGGAATCAATCTTACCCGCCGTTAACCTCAAATCCCTAATCAAGCGGGTCCCCGAAGTCATCCCCGCTCAAGGCGAAAAACGCTACCGCGTCGGCGTCATCCTCGGTTGCGTCCAGCGGTTATTCTTCTCCCCCGTCAACGAAGCCACCGTCCGCGTCCTCACCGCCAACGGTTGCGAAGTCGTAATCCCAAAATCACAAGGCTGTTGCGGCGCCCTCCCCGCCCACCAAGGACAAGAGGCCCAGGCCCAAGCCACAGCTCGCCAAATGATCGACAGCTTCCAGGACCTCAACCTCGACGCCATCATCATCAACGCCGCCGGATGCGGACATACCCTCAAAGAATACGGTCACATCCTCCAAGACGACCCCGAATATCACCCCAAAGCCATAGAATTTAGCAACAAAGTCCGCGACGTGCAAGAATTCCTCGCCAACGTCGGACTCACCGCCGAACTCCACCCCCTCACCGACAAAGAAGAGTTAAAAATCGTCTATCAAGACGCCTGTCACCTCCTCCACGGGCAAAAAATCTCCTTCCCACCGCGACAGTTACTCCGTCAAATACCCGGAGTCAAACTCCGCGAACCCCTAGACGCCGCCCTCTGTTGCGGTAGCGCCGGAGTTTATAATTTATTGCAACCAGAAATCGCCGACGAACTAGGACAGCAAAAAGCCCAAAACCTAGTGAACACAGGCGCCGAAATCATCGCCTCCCCCAACCCCGGTTGCTCATTGCAAATCAAAAAACACCTGGAATTGCAAAATCAAACCATTTCCCTCTATCACCCAATGGAATTATTAGACCTTTCCATCCGAGGGGAAAAACTGTAAAGTTTCACACTGGACACGGCCATGCCGTGTCCCTACCAAGAAAAATCATCATTGGTAGGGGCACGGCATCCTTAATATATGAGCTTAACAAAAAATCTAAATCACGCCGTGTCCCTACCAAGAAAAATCATCATTGGTAGGGGCACGGCATCATTAATATATGGGCTGAACAAAAAATCTAAATCACGCCGTGCCCACCCCAGTTTAAATCATCATTGGTAGGGGCACAGCATCATTAATATATGGGCTGAACAAAAAATCTAAATCACGCCGTGCCCACCCCAGTTTAAATCATCATTGGTAGGGGCACGGCATCATTAATATATGGGCTGAACAAAAAATCTAAATCACGCCGTGCCCACCCCAGTTTAAATCATCATTGGTAGGGGCACGGCATCATTATAAGAATTATTAGATTCTAGAGGATTCCACCAGCGGTCATCTTCACCAGCAGCCCAAGCAAAGCAATTATACAATCTAGAGCGCTTGCTAGTGATGCGATATCCCGTAGCAGCTAAATTAGGAAACTCCTCTTCTTGGTAAGGTTCCAGCCTACCATCTGTAGCCATTTTCTCTGCCCCATTGTATCCAAGCCGCCGCCATCTGTGTTAACCGCCCCCGCTGTTCTGGCAACACAGGATTAGCCCCTGTAATTGCTTGCAATGCCCAAAACCAATGGTCTGGTTCCTGTTCTAATTCCCGCAAAATTAGCGGCACAACCGGTTGACCCATACCAATAATCCTTTGGTAAGCTGGGTGCATGGACATTTTCGGAACCAAAGACATCATACCGGTTTCCCGTCGCCACTGTTCCGCCAGTTCTAAAAATTGGGCTTCTATATCTGCTGGGGCTAAAATCGGATAAGCCCAACTTGCATTGATTCCCGAAACTTTGGATGAGCCTTCCATCTGTTTGCTGAAAACTACTACTCTAGTATAGCAACCTTTTGGGCTGAAGCCCAACTACAAACCTTTTGGGCTGAAGCCCAACTACAAACCTTTGGGCTGAAGCCCAACTACAAACCTTTGGGCTGAAGCCCAATCAATGCCTTTACTTGATTTTTCTCTAAAGTTTAGGTACAATATAAAAGCTCACTTATCGCCAAGGATACCCATATGCTAGATTTGGTAAATCGCCTGTTGGGACGCCACCCGGAACAAATCAAAGCTAAGGTAGAAATCTACACCTGGCAAACCTGTCCCTATTGCATCAGGGCAAAAATGCTGTTATCCTGGAAAGGAGTTAAGTTTATCGAGTACAAAATCGATGGTGACGGTGCGGCGAGGGTGAAAATGGCGGAAAGAGCCAACGGTAGGCGCACAGTCCCCCAGATTTTTGTGAATAATCAGCATCTCGGCGGTTGCGATGACTTGTATCAGTTAGACACCGAAGGGAAACTGGACTCGCTCCTCGCGACAGAATTGGTGTCATAATCTGTAGGTGAAGGTGACTAGGGCACGGCCTAATCAAGATATCTATTTTTTGGCCAATCCTGGTGATGCCGTGCCCCAGCCAAAAATGATGGTTAAAATAGCATAAATCAAAATTTATTGGTTGTCAAGGGTAAAATTGATGAAATATACTGTAATCTATGATGGCAACTGTAATTTATGTGTTACTTTAGTCCAGCTATTAGAAAAATTAGATAAAGGCCAGATGTTTGCCTATGCGCCGATGCAGGATGATGCGGCTTTGGCGACTTTTGACATTACCCCGGAATCCTGCGAAATGGGGATGATTTTAATTGATAATTCTGCCCCAGAAAGACGATCGCAGGGGAGCGATGCGGCGGAAGAAATCGGAAATTTGCTGCCTTGGGGTGGTGTGTTTGTGGCGGTATATCGAGCGATGCCGGGATTAAAATGGCTGGGAGATAGGTTTTATGCTGGGATTCGGGATAATCGCTATCTGCTGTTTGGCAAACGCCCGACTACTTATGAGTCATCATATCCCACTTGCTGTCATTTGAATTATCGCAAAAAGGGGTAAATTTCCCAAGAATGAATACAGATAATTTATTCCCAAATTGGCCGAACCCGATTTATCAACAGCATCGGCATTATATGGAAGAGGCGCTGAAATTAGCCCAGGCGGCGGGGGAGGCGGGGGAGGTGCCGGTAGGAGCGGTGATTGTTGATGCTCAAGGGAATGTGATTGCTACAGGAGAAAATCGGAAAGAACGGGATAAAGACCCCACGGCTCACGCGGAAATTATGGCTTTGAGAAAGGCGGGTCAGGTGTTACAAAACTGGCATTTGAATGATTGTACTTTGTATGTGACGTTAGAGCCTTGCCCGATGTGTGCGGGGGCGATCGTCCAGGCGAGAATTGGGCTATTAGTGTATGGAGCGGATGACCCCAAAACTGGGGCGGTACTCACTGTTGCTAATATTCCTGATAGTGCTTGTTCTTATCATAAATTACCGGTGATGGGGGGGATATTAGAGTCAGCTTGCCGGGAGCAGTTGCAATCTTGGTTTGCTCGGAGGCGAACTGGTGGATATAATTGATAATTGATAATTGATAATTGATAATTGCAGCCTGTTCAGAAATCATCTGAGTTGCTCTCAAAGTCCCGCTCCCTTTTTGGTCGAGGGATTTAGGGTGATGGCACTGTATTAAGTAGGGGCGATTCGCGAATCGCCTCTACTAAAGGACAAATGACAAATGACAAATGACAAATGACCAAATCAAACCCCGATCGCCAGTTCCCAACCGTTGAGAGTGCCGGTATCAGCGGGGGCGCGATCGCACACTTGCAGCTTCCAAGTGCCCTTAGCCGGTTGATTGAATAACAACTTAAGTGCCGGGGCATTATCCACACTATAATACTTCTGCAAGCGAGTTTGACTGCCCAAAGTGCGCCCTTGAACTAAAGCCCTTTTGCCATTAGGAGCGATTAAACCAATTTCCAAATCCCCCAGAAACTCATGGGCAATATTCACGCTCAACCGAATATCCTTCACCGTCCGACTATCACTAAAAGCCACATCCACCACCAAACCTTCCAGTAAAGAACCACCAAAAAACAGCACATCAAACTTACCCGTTGTCCCCGGCTGGTAGTCGGGAATAGCTTGCCCGGTTTGGGAGCGCTGCTGCAACCAAACTTGCGCCGGAGCTGGTGGCACCAACATTTGCCGCGCCATCACCACCGCTTTATAAGCATTCACCTTGCCATAACCGAACCACTGAGAATGACCAGTGGCATCATAAGTCCCCATCCGGTTCCCCAGTTGCGGGTCAGGGTCAGGGTCAGTGATTTTATCTGCCGTTTGCTGGAGAATTTGTTTAACTTGAGCAGCGGTAAGGTCCGGGTTAACCGACAAAACCAAAGCTGCCACCCCAGCCACCACGGGAGTAGCGCTGGAGGTGCCGCCGAAAGCGCCGGTATAGTCGCCTTTATCATAACCGGCGGCGCCTAACCGGTCCGTGGTGAATACTCCCTGACCAGCAAGGAAAGTAGTAATTTGGGGTGCGCTCATCACATAGCCGGTGTCTGGCAACCACATTCCGGGAGGCGCATTATTACTGGGAGCGCTGACAGATATAGATTTTCCCCAGTTGCTGTAGGCGGCTTTTTTGCTCAAACTGGTGGCCGCCGCCACGGTAATGACATCGGGGTGAACGGTGAAACCGGCGAGCCATTTGGTATCGCCTTGGAGGGCATCATTAGGCCAGCCACTTTCTTTAATGGTGCCGTTAGTGGGGCGGTTGGCGTTCCCGGCGGCGAAGAGAATCACGCAGCCTTTGCCGTTGCGTCCGGTGGTGGCGGCGCGGGAGATGGCGGCACTTTGGCGCAGGGACAGGGGAAAATAGGGGGAGGAAGCGCCCCAACTGCACGAGATGACGGCGGCGCCTTTGGCGGCGGCCCAGCCGAAGAGTTCTTCGATCGCCTCATCATCCAAAAACCCGGTAGTCCGGATCGGCATCAAGGCACAACCAGGGGCCACCCCCACCACACCCACACCATTTTCCTCTGCCACCGCCACTCCGGCGCAACCCGTACCGTGGTTATCCGACTCCGCCTCGGGTAGGGGGGCAAAATCCTGGTTTTTTAAGTCTCTGGGAGCGACAATTTTGCCGGGGGCCGTGAAATCTGGGTGATTGATATCTACAGAATCATCAGCAATGGCAACTACGATGGAGCGACTACCTCGGGTGATATCCCAAGCCTTCTCGGCGTCAATGTGGGAGCCCGGAGTTAAACCCGGTCCGCCGCTGTGATAGAGATACCATTGCTTAGCATAAAGGGTATCTTTGGGGCGGTAATGTTGCTGCGATCGCACCACCACATTAGGTTCCGCCCGCAGCACTTCCGGTAACTGCATCAAAGACTGTGCAATTTTCACCGGATTTGCTAGCGCCTGACGGCTGATGATAAAAATAAAAGCATTGGGCACACCTTCAAGAGCCCGGAGCAATTCTAAACCCGCCGTCGTCGTGATATCGAGGCACCGGCCCAATTCCAAATTATCGGCAAATTGTACAGTCACTTCTGAAGTCAGGTACACCACCATCCCCGGATTATTTTGCACCTGATAAACGTGACTGGCAAATGCCACATTCTCTTGGGTGCGCGTCTGCTGCATCGCTATTTCCAACTTATCTGGGGCGATACTTACTTCGATTAAGTTGGTGCGGGGCAAAATCTGGTAATTGCTAGCATTGGCGGGTAATGCCTTCTGGATGACCGCCCCAGAAGGCACCCCATCACCTTTGAGGCGAAAAGTGAAGCGATCGACCATTTTTTCTAAAACGAATTCCTCCCCTCCCCGCTGCAGGCTCAGTTTTTTCGGCGTCCCAGATTCGCCATTGCCTCCCGGCGGATTCACTTGACCAGTCACAATTTCCCCTCCCTATTCACTCAAAAGAAACCGGTTTGCTGTGCCATCTCGGTTTCACCTCAAGATTTTGGTGAGAAACCCGGTTTCTGCACCATTAGCTTAACTCGCCCGGTGGGGGGATGGGATAGGGGGGAGTGTGGGGAGTGTGGGGAGTGTGGGAAGTGTGGGGAGTGTGGGGAGTGTGGGGAGTGCGGGG
>Ga0209172_10001982_pt1 | contig 39149 bp, 38 predicted proteins | sample LarsenN4metaG_FD_184113 | JGI IMG/M metagenome (GOLD analysis project Ga0209172, IMG submission 184113) | Hot spring sediment bacterial and archeal communities from British Columbia, Canada, to study Microbial Dark Matter (Phase II) - Larsen... ... | reverse complement strand
CCCATGTGGATTTCTTCAAGCACAATCTCTATTTCGCCGACACCGATCGCCACATGGTCAATACCGCCGTGGAGCATGCCCTGCGCATCGATGCGTACATCGAGCGCTATGGGCTGGACCGCGTGGAGCGCGTCATGGACATCGCCTTCGCCATCGACCGCCACCTCGATGTGCATAAAGGCATCGGGCGCAAGCCCTATCCCGTCCGGGAGGTGGTCGAACGCGAGGTCAAACCCCGCCCCTATGCCGACCTCTTCGGCGAGCACACCTTCGCCCTGCATAAGGTGGTGGTGGGCGAGCGCCTGCCCCCCCACCCGGAGAAGGACCTCCTATGGTTTTTCGCCCAGTATGCCCCGCTGGAGCCCTGGGAGCGTGATGTATTGGAGATCATCCGCGCGGAATCGTACTACTTTTATCCGCAGTTTGCGACCAAGATCCTCAATGAGGGGTGGGCGACGTATTGGCATGCTGAGCTGCTTCAGCATTACGCCGGCCTGACGCCGAGTGAAACGATCGACTTTGGCGTGTTGCATGCCGGGGTGGTCAACCCGGGGCACCGTCTGCAGATCAATCCGTATTATTTGGGCTACCGGATATTGACCGATATCGAGCGCCGCTGGGATCGGCTCCACGCCCAGGGGCAATCGGCCCTGACCGGACGGCAAAAACTGTTCGAGATTCGCACCCACGAGAACGACGTCTCCTTGCTGAGCAACTACCTCACCCAAGAGTTGGTGGACGAGCTCGATCTCTTCGCCTATGGCTATGCCTGTGAGCATGGCCCGGAAGATCGGAAGAAGTGTCGCAAGTGTGGGGAGATCGAGATCAAGAGTCGGAGGGTGGAGGACGTCGTCCGGAGTCTTGTGGCGCCGCGCTATAATTATGGGGTGCCCAAAATCGTCGTCAGCAACGTTTTAGACGACGGGACTTTGTTGATGGAACACGACCGGGGAGATCTAGGGACCCTCGACCTACGGTATGCCGAGAAGACGCTGGAATACCTCCATGAGTTGTGGAAAAAGCCGGTGCGTTTGCGCACCACCAATTCCCAGGGAGAACCCGTCGTCCTGAAATACACCGCAGCGGGGTTCGAAATGGGAGAGCATATCGGCTTGCTCAACCCTCCCGATCAAGCGCGGCTCAGTTCACCTCCGACGTTTGAATGGACTGCAGGTGGCAACGATTCCTTTAGCGTGAATCTGTCCCTGGACCCTAATTTCAGCTTTCGCAATTACTCCACCTACTACGACGGCGGGATCATCATTCGCGAGACGCGGTGGACGATGCCGGAGAATCTCTGGAACCTGGCGCCGAAAGGGAAGCCGATTTATTGGAAGATTCGCGGTGTGCGCAGCGCCGACCGACCTCAGACCATCGTTGAAAGCCGGGATGTACGACATTTTCTCCGCGTGTAGGCGAGACATCAGGGGTACGCCACTCGTCAATATTTGCCGGTGAGTTTCCACCGTTCATTCGGTACGGCTACCATCGTCGCGAGTTTGCCGATGGACCCCTGGTCGAGACATGCCAGGAATCGATCGCGAGTCAGAGTCGAGGCTGCGATGACCGCCATGTAGCGTGGGTCTTGGCGCACCGCTTGGATGAACTGCAAGCGCTTTCCTGTTCCATCGGCTTTCAGTAGCTGGAGTGCTCATCCCTAAACTGGTCGGCCACGGCGTGCGTGTTGGCGTGCAAGGGCCGCAAACACGTTGTGCCTGAGCGCCGATTATTGACGGACATCTTGAAATCTGTTAAGCTCGCAACCTATCAGAAGGAACAGATCTTATGCAGCCGTGATGGGCGGTCCAAGCCTTGTTTCTGTGCGGCGCTGGATTTGACAACACTCACGCCCCCGTAGCTCAGCCCGGATAGAGCAACGGACTCCGGATCCGTGTGTCGGAGGTTCAAATCCTCTCGGGGGTATTTCACACCCTCTCAGGAAAGAGCTTATGCACCAGATCGTTATCATTGGGGCAGGACCAGCCGGTTTGACGGCGGCGATTTATGCCGCACGGGCCAACCTCGCTCCGATCGTCATCACCGGTACCCTCTTCGGCGGGCAATTGGCTCTGACCACCGAGGTGGAAAATTTTCCAGGATTCCCGGATGGGATTCTCGGCCCTGAGCTGATGGAGCTTATGAAGCGCCAAGCGGAGCGCTTCGGCGCCGAGGTGCGCCTGGGGGAGGTCACAGATGTCACGTTGACCCGCTATCCGTTTCGTCTGAGCCTCGATGGCGAATTGCTCGAAGCGAAGTCGCTCATCGTCGCCACCGGGGCCTCGCCCCGCCTGCTCGGGGTCCCGGGCGAGCACGAATTCTTCGGCAAAGGGGTTTCGACCTGCGCCACCTGCGATGGCTTTTTCTATCGCGGCAAGACCGTGGTGGTTGTGGGCGGCGGCGACAGCGCCGTCGAAGAGGGGACGTTCCTGACGCGCTATGCGTCGAAGGTGTACATCGTGCACCGCCGCGACCGCCTGCGTGCCAGTCAGATCCTGCAAGCTCGAGCCATGAAGAACGAGAAGATCTCGTTCATTTGGGATACAGTAGTCGACCACATCATCGGTGAAGAAGACAAGGGCGTATCCGCCGTCCACCTGCGCAACGTCAAGACGGGGGCTGAAGAAGATTTGGCCGTCGATGGCGTCTTCATCGCCATCGGCCATGTGCCCAATACGAAGCTGTTCGAAGGCCAGCTCAAGCTGGATGAACAAGGATATATCGTCACGGATACCCGCATGCATACGAACATCAAGGGGGTGTTCGCTTGCGGCGATTGCCAGGATTATATCTTTCGCCAAGCGGTCACGGCGGCGGGAACCGGCTGCATGGCCGCCATCGAAGCAGAGAAGTTTCTCGCGGAGGTTGAGGAGCGGGCCTATCCAGCTTAGCCGGAGAAGCCCTGCTCGGTAGGGCGCACCATGAGCGATCGTCGATCCTCAGAATCTGATCCTGGGAGTCGGCAGCGTCCAAGCCGTGGTCGGCGTGATCGGACTCGCGCGGAGAAATTCGTCGCCTATGAACGCACACTCGGCGTGTTGGAGCATAACCTGGATGAGTGGCGTCGCTTCCATGATTGGATCGTCCTCACCAAGGGCAAGCTCGACCTGATCGAGGAGATCATCAGCCTCGGCCATAAATATTCGGGGCTGCTGAGCCGCTATAAGGTGGCGAAAGAGGCCGAACAAGAGCCGATTCTGCAAGATCTTCGCACTGTGCTCCACATGATGCAGACGTTGTATCAGCAATCCAGAGATCGTCGCGGCTTCAATCTCGAATGGAAACCGCTGTAAGGCCTCACCACCGCTTCATCCCCCACCAGCTGATATACGCTCCATCACATGACGCGATCCCTGCGCAGCGCTGGTCAACACGGCTACCGCCTCAGGCCATTTTCTTGACGGGCTGGCGAGCCGAGGTGGTGGGCTGCCATAACCGCCATTTCACGATCAGCGTTGTGCTGAAAACGATGAGTGCCAGGCTCACGAGCTGAGCAGCCCGAAACGGGCCAAACCACAGGCTATCCGCCCGCAGAAATTCCGCCCCAAAGCGGCCTAACGAATACAGCAGCAAGTAACGCATCGTCGTATAGCCGTCTTTGGCCGGCCGCGTCCGTGTGCTCCAGAGATAGGCGAAAATGCCCAGATTGATGGCCATCTCATAGAGCATGGTCGGATGTAAGGGGATGTTTGGGAACTCAGCGCCGGCCGGAGTATTCGGCGCAAACACCACGCCCCACGGCAGCGAGGTCGGCACCCCATGGGCATCGCCGTTCATAAAGTTTCCAAAACGTCCCAAGGCTTGCCCCAAGATCAGCGGTGGCGCTAAGACATCGGTCAAACGCAGCAGGGGAATCGCTTTACGGTGGGCAAACCAGAGCACCGCACAGAGGCCCCCCAGCGCCCCGCCGTGGAAGGCCAACCCACCGCGCCACACGGCTGGGATCTCCCATGGGAATTGGCGGTAGTAGGGCCAATTGAACACGACATAGTACAGCCGCGCCCCAATGATCCCCGCCAAGACAGTGAACAAGAGGAGATTGGTCTGGTCGTCGTCGCTGAGGGGGAGCCCCTTGCGCCGTACCTCGGCGCGCACCAGAAAGATGGCGATGATAATGCCCAGCACATACATCAGTCCATAATAGCGAATGCTGATTGGGCCGATCTCGATCAGGACAGGATGCATAGCCGTGGCTCAGCCTTGTGGGGCATGCAGAATGGTATAAAATGAGCGCCCCTCCCGGAGAATGAGGAGCAACACATGGTCGTCGGGGTTGAGGGTACGCACCATGTTCTGGAAAGCCTCGAGGGTGGGCACTGGCGTACGCTCGACCTCCAGGATCACATCGCCTTTGCGCAAGCCGTCTCGCGCGGCAGGGCTGCCGCTCTCGACATTGGTGACCACGACGCCGTGGTCGGTCTTGAGTTCGAATTGCTTCGCCAAGTCTTTGGTGAGCGCATCCAGGGTCAGGCCAAACCGCGACCCGGCCGGCTCAGGAGCCGGTTCAGGATCTTTCATCTCGCCGATCTCCAGCGCGATGGTCTGCGCCTGCCGGTCGCGCCATAGCTGAACCTGGACGGAGGTCCCGGGACGTGTGCTGGCGACGAGTTGTTGCAGTTCCTGCATCTTGTGCACAGGCTTGCCGGCGAAGGCGACGATGATATCTCCCCGTTTGAGCCCAGCCTTCTCCGCCGGACTCTCCCGGAGGATGTCGCCGACCAGCACCCCCCCGTTCTCGGATACCGCGAACTTATCCGCCAGCTCCGGCGACAGCGTCTGAATGACCACCCCCAAGAAGCCGCGCACGACGCGGCCGTGCGCGATCAATTGCTGCATAATGTCTTTGGCTGCGTTGATAGGAATGGCAAAAGCGATGCCGCGCCCTACCGGATTGATGGCCGTGTTAATGCCGATCACCTCGCCGCGGATATTGAGCAGGGGGCCACCGCTATTGCCTGGATTGATCGCCGCATCCGTCTGAATGTAATCTTCGAAGGCCGCAAGCCCCAGATCGCCGCGTCCAGTCCCCGAAATCACGCCCACGGACATCGAGTGTCCGAGGCCAAAGGGGTTGCCGATGGCCACCGCCCATTGACCGACTTTGAGCTGATCAGAGTCGCCCAGCACTGCCACCGGCAGCGCCTCGGGGGTGTCAATCTTCACCACCGCCAGATCGGTCTTCGGATCACGTCCCACCACCGCGCCTTTGAAGGTGCGTCCATCGCGGAGCGTGAGCTCGATCTCGTCGGCGCGCTCGACGACGTGATTATTGGTGAGGACGAAGCCACGCGCATCGACGATCACGCCGGAGCCGACCCCACGGTGCGGCAGCTCGCCTTTGGGAGCCTCTTTCCCCACCTGCGGCGAGCGCCTGGTACGCCCTTCGGTTTTGATGCTGACCACCGCCTGGCCAGCCTGCTGTTGAATCTGCACCACCGCATCCTGAAGCGCCTCGAGCAGAGTTGAGCCGTCATGCACCTCGGGTGCCGGGCGAGCTTGACCGAACGCCAGACCACTCCCCAGGACACACAGCAGCGTGATGACGAGGCCACTGCGCCATAAAGTCTGCAGCGTTGGAGCTCGACCGCTTATGAACATCAAAAACGTCATGCTGGGTCCCATCCTCACTTGCGTACGAGTTGATTGACGATACGTGTGACGCCAGAGGCATGCTCGGCGGTAGCGACGACGGCGCGGATGGCCTCCTCCGTGGGTAAGGTGCCAGATAACGTCACCACGCCATCCGCCACATCGACCCCGATATCATAGGGGCTGAGTTGGGGATGAGCATCGAGCGCCGCGCGAATGCGGCTGGACAACGCAAGATTCTGCAGGGCTCGCATCGAGGCCGTAGTCGGCTGGAACTCCTCCCATTGGCTGGCTTGAATCACTAGGTCGGCCGCGGTTTCCAGGGTCAACTTGTCGAGGTTGAGGACGAGGTCGTAGTGGTGTGGGTCGCGCCAATCAACCCCAAACAGGTAGCGCATCCGGCTGGCACGCTCTTCGTCGACCTGCTGAATATAGCGGATGGCACCCTTACGGTCCAGATGCGGATGGCGCTCCATGACCATCTCAATACGAGACTCCATGGGGGCGACGAGGCGGACTTTAAGCACGTGGCTGATGCCTGGCAAGAGCTCGTGGCCAGCATGTCCGTGGTAGACGAGGTTACCGTGTACGGCGTACTCACACATGGCCGCTTGCACGAAAGTGAGGTAGACCCGCCGGCTGGCGGTGAGTTTTTCCCAAAACGTTGGCGCTGTCTCGAAGGCCTTCACCAGCTCGGGCTCGGGAACGCTATAGCGTTTGGCCGCCTCGACGATCACCTCATTGCTCAGACACGGCCACCGGAGCTTGGCGGCGACGAGCTCCGCCAGTGCCTGACCACCGCTGGCTGTCCCGCGAGAGATGGTGATGATTGACATGGCCGGCCCTCCCCTGCCCCCGCGCATCAACCGTGATGCGCATATTACCCTAACAAATCCCGTGAGAGGGGTCAACGTCTAACCCTTCGCAGCTGTACAGCACGCCCAGGGTAACGGCCACGGGCTTTCCCGCTCCCTCTCGCCGAGCGAGCTTGACGAACCCCACCTGGCAGGCTCACAATGAGAGCGACACGGATTGCCCGCATAAAGGAGTACACTATGGCGCGCCTAGAGCATGACATCGCAGCGTTAACCGCCCTCCTTGGCCCAACCCAAGTAATCAGTGACCCCAGCCAATTGATATGGTACCGACTCGATGGTTTACGTCCCTCCCGGGGGTATCGCGACCGGCAACGGCTCGGTGTCACTCCGCGGTGCGTCGTCCGCCCGCGCAGCACCGCGGAGGTCCAGGCCCTCGTCCAGTGGGCTAATGCCCAGCAGGTGGCACTCGTCCCCTATGGAGGCGGCACCGGCTTGATGGGCGGGGCGATGGCCGATGGGGAGAGCGTACTGATCGACTTTCGCGATATGGCGCGCATCCTTGCGATCAGGCGAGACGACCGGCAAGCGGTTGTACAGTCAGGGGTCGTGCTAGGGACATTGGAGGAAGCGTTGCGGGCCGAAGGCTTGACGCTGGGACATGATCCCTGGACCCTTGGCATCGCTATGGTGGGTGGCGCTATCTCGACGGATGGCATGGGCTATCGCGGTGGTCAGTACGGCTCGATGGGCGAGCAAGTCCTTGGCCTGGAGGTCGTTCTGCCACAAGGGGAGATCCTGCGCACTCGCGCCGTGCCGAAGTCGTCCACCGGCCCTGACCTCACTCAGCTCTTCATCGGGGCCGAGGGTGTCTTCGGCATTATCACTGAGGCCACATTGCACGTTTTCCCCGCGCCGGAAGCCCGGGTCCTGCTGGCGGTCGCCTTTCCCGCTTTCGCCCAGGGCCTCGCCGCCGTGCAAGAGATGGCAGCGGTGGGGTTGCGGCCAGCCCTGCTGGAGTTGGATGAGGATTATCCGGCCCCGATGGCCGGGTCAAGGGCGACAGTCGATGAGGCCCACACTACGCTGTATCTTGGGTGCGAGGGCTTTCAGGAACTGGTAGCGGCGCAGCGGGCACGCGCCCTCGCTATCTGTCTCCGCCATGGCGGGAAGGATCTCGGGGAGACCACCGCTCGTGAATTCTGGGAGGAACGTCATCGCATCGCCGAACGGTTTCAGCAGGACCGCTTCAGAAATCTGCCGCGAGGCATCCTCGACAGCCGTCCCGAAGCCAGCTTTGACTATATTCACGTGGCCCTGCCGGCCTCACTCGTGCTCACCTATCGCGAGCGCGCCTTGGCGCTGTGCCGGGCACGTGACCTCACGGTCACGCAGTGCGGCATCTGGACACGTCCTGAGCTGTTTTCCATGGCGTTGCATAATCCCAGCGGCGACCGCGAGATTCTCGCCGACACGATCGATGCTTTGCTGACGTTCGTGCAAGATATGGGCGGGAGTATGGAGTACTGCCACGGCGTCGGCGTGCGGCTCGCGCATCTGCTGCCGCGCGAGCTGGGGGTGGGCGTACACCTCTTGCGGGGACTGAAGCGGATGCTCGACCCGAACTCAGTGCTCAACCCTGGGAAGCTCGCGCTGGGGCCAGAGGTTTCGTAACGCGCCGCAAACGCCGCTGACGTAGGCGAAAATCCTCATACCTTCCCACCGTTCAACGCATCATTGCAGTGACATGCCACCGCAGGCCGCTCACCTCTCGATTGGAGCTGAGGCACGGCGGTGGCCTAGACGCTGGTGGTCGGTATCCCGACATCGCCTCGACGCTGGCGTAGCTTTCGGGCAGATCTGGCACTGGCCGCCTCTTGGGCAGGTTGCCATCGAATCCCGCCCCTGTCGCGTCTGTGACGCGCTCGCAGCTGACGTCGATCTCGCTTCCCTGTAGCCTAGCGATAGGGTGGGGCGCCCTTCTCCGGCACCAGGTCACGGTTTGGTACCTGAGGGTGCGAGCAGGATCGGGTCAGGCTATTTGGGCTGACGCAGCGCCAAGACCTGCGGATTACACACCCGGGTCGGATTGCCATCGAGGTAATTGAGGATGTTATCGACAGCCCCACCGACCATGTGTTCATAGGTCTCCCGTGTGACGAAGCCGATGTGCGGCGTGCAGACCACGTTGTCGAGGTGCATCAAGGGGCTATTGGGAGCAAGGGGCTCGTGCTCGAAGACGTCCAGTCCCGCACCCGCGATACGGCGATGGCGCAAGGCCTCGGCGAGCGCCGCCTCATCGATGATGCCACCGCGGGACGTGTTGATCAAGTAGGCGGTCGATTTCATCAGCCGGAGCTCCCGACGACCGATGAGTCCGTAACTGCGCTCGGAGAGGCGAAGGTGGATCGACACCACATCGGAGCGGGCGAGGAGATCCTCCAGGGCAGCGATTTGCACACCGTGCGCCAGGGCGCGCTCGGGGGTGAGCGTAAACCCGGTGGCCAGTACCCGCATGCCAAAGGCTTGGGCGATGCGCGCCACCTGGCTGCCGATGCGCCCGAGCCCGATGATCCCCAAGGTTTTGCCGTATAATCCCACCCCAATGCCCGTCTGCCATCGTCCCTGCCGCAGGGCCTCGTGCTCCTGGGGCACGCGACGCATGACCGCCAGCATCAGGGCAAAGGTTAATTCGGCGGTGGACTGCCCTCCCGAGCCCCCGGAGAGGCAGACGACGATGCCACGTCGCGTGGCCGCGTCGAGGTCGAGATGCGGCGCATTACTGCCGGTCTGAGCGATCATCTCGAGATGCGGCAAGGCTTCCAGCACCCTGGCCGTGAGTCGGGTGCGCTCGCGAATCGGAATAAGGATGTGGATATCTTTGAGGGCGTCGATGAGCTCCTCCTCGGAAGCCATCGGCTGACGGAAGACCACGAGTTCCCCACAGCTCCGCAGTCGATCCATACAGGGAAGCGAAGCGGCGGCCCCCTGGTAGTCATCCAAAAGCGCGATTCTCATGGCGGCATCCCTTTCTCTTCCCCCTCACCCTCTGTCCTAGGCCGACAGGTCCAACGGCCACGGCCACTTCTGGCGCACGCGCTCGCCTCGATGGCACGCCACCTCTTAACTCCCAGCCGGGCGCTCGTTCTCGCCGGGCGACGTCGAGCTGTCGATGAGACGTTGCAATTCGTCCAATTCCTCGGATGTCGCCGGCTTGTCGAGCCACTCATCCAACACACTCTTGCGGATGTACCAGGTGCCGTCCCGCTGCTCAGCGGCGATCTCATGGCGCTCGATGAGCTTGTATACGGCATCGATTGGAATACGCAAATAATCCGCCGCTTGCCACGGCTTCCAAAAGACTTCGGTATGCTTCATGATCGAACGGACTCCTTCACGCCAGGATCCAGATGACAGATCCTCTGTATCCGTTGAACAGGCTGCACTACAGGCGCTATGGCTGATTTCGCGCCCATCTTAGCCCACTTTTCCGCCTGAGTAAAGAGCCCGGCGGGCAAGATAAGGCTTGACCATCGGCCTCGCAGTACGGTATATGTTCCCTATCATGGTCGCAGCAGCTGTTCGGCGTAGCGGCGCTGGCGCATCATCTTCAATAAGCGGACCTATCTTGCCTCCGGAAGCAACGATTGCCTGGCTAAGGGGAAGCCGCAGCCAGGTGATTTAACACGCGTTGTCTCAGCACACAATCTGTGATGTCGTGGATCCCCAGTCAACCCTGGCCGGCTCATCTTTGCCCGCCACTATCCGGAAGGGAGGATCTGTGATGGCTGCGAAACACTATCTGAAGCCTTTGGCGATAGTCTCGTTCGTTGCGTCCTTTGGCCTCCTTGGGGTTCCTCTTGAGACCTCGATGGTCTGGGCCACCAGTCATGAGAAACCGATGACGAAACCACAAATGATGCCGAAGAAGCCACAAATGATGCGGAGCAAGCCGGCAGCGGCACAAGAAGCCCCTGCTCCGCAGTTCATGATGCCGCAGCCGACCACCCTCGAGAATTACCTGGCGTACCTGGATATGAAGCTCCAGCAGGAAGCGATGAAGTTAAAACAGCAGGGAACCGCAGAATTGAGGCTGACCATCGCGCAGGATGGCACCGTGAAGCAAACGCAGATCGTCCGGGTGGAAGGACCGGCGACGCTCCGCGATCAAATCCCGACGATGATCAATCAGATGGGGAAATTGCCGCCACTGCCGCCCGATGCCAATGCCACCGAATTGGTGGTAGACACGATCGTGGCCTTTAACTACCCAGATCCGACCCTGATGGATCGTTTTGGGACGCTTCGCCGCCCACGCTAACCCACTAACCGGGGCATGGCGGTCGGCTGAGCCAAGGCCGCCGCTGCCCCAGGCTTGTCCATCTCCCTCACCATGCCGAAAAATGCAAGAGTCCATCCACCGGCGCATAGTCATCGGTCAGCACCGGCACGTCGTCCACCGGGATGGGCTCCAGCACATAGCTGTGGGCAAAGCGTTCGATGGGAAAGTGTACTTTGCGCTGGGTCTCCAGCTCCTGAGCGCGACGCAGGACCTCCTGTTTTACCAGGCGTTCCTGGGCTTGCGTGGCGATGACGATGATGTTCGCCACCCCATCGACCGGAAAGACGTAGAGCTGAGGGAACTCGGTCTGGACCGTTTTCCAGATTGAGCGAAAGAGTTTGCTATCGGCCCCACGCACGCTGCCGATGATGTTCGTCACCACGATGCCGCTGGGAGTGAGCTTGCGTTTGAGCTCCTGCAAGAACTCCCGCGTTGCCAGATGGAAGGGGATGGCATCGGCGTAGTAGGCGTCGAGAAACACCATGTCGTAGCGGTGCGGGGTCTTGTTGATGAAGATGCGGCCGTCGACTGCCTGCACCTTCATGCGCTCGGTTTCCTGGAACAGGAAATAGCGCTTGGCGACATTGACCACCTCAGGGTCGAGTTCTGCCGCGTCGATGGCAAGCCCAGGGTAATCCTTATGAAAGCGGCGCGGTGCCGAGCCACCACCGAGGCCGATGAAGAGCGCGCGTTTGGGATCCTCGTGAAACACCAGGGCCAGATGGAGGTACTGGGTATAGTGGAAGACCATGCGGTCGGGGTCTTGGAGATCCATGGCGCTTTGCCGTAACCGATCGAACCGCAGCGTGCGCACATGGTCGTCTTCCGTGACGATGATGCGATGATAGAGCGAATCCTTTTCATACAGCGTGCGCGCGGTGGCGAGCGGGGAAACGCCGAACAGCAGCAGCGCCAGCACCCCGCCGGTCGCCACCAGCTTGTCCGCCCGCCGTCGCCAAAGCTGGCCGACGATGAGCAACACCAGCGCCAAGGCGATCAGCGTCGCCCCCAGCGAGAGCAAGATGCTGCGCACGCCGATGGCTTGAATGAGATAGAAGGCCGTCAGTAGCGATCCAGCGATGCTACCGGCCGTGGAGATGGCGTACATCGAGCCCGCCGTATTGCCGATGGTCGCCAGGCTGGAGGCGGCGAGCTTAATGGCGTAGGGCGAGATGGTCCCCATGAAAATGCTGGGCAGGAAGAACAACACCACCGTCGCCAGCAGCGGATTGAGGCGCGGCCCGAAATCCACCGACACGATAGCCCGGTTGATGGGCGCGGCGGTCAGGGGTAGGATCGCCACCAGGACGCCTGAGATCAGGATCAGCATTGCCATGACCACCAGGCGCGGCCGACGGTCCGCCACCCACCCACCGGCGGCATAGCCCACAGCCAGCCCCGCCATGAATGTGCTGATCAGACTACCCCAGACGAAGATCGAACTGCCGAAGTACGGTGCGAGCACTCGGCTCCCAACGATTTCGAGGCCGAGGAGCACCGCACCGACCACAAAGACCGTCAATTGAAGTAACCCAAGCATGCCTGCCTCACGTCGTTAGTTGGCGTCACCTACACGTCCTCCCCCCAGGCCTTCATGCCCCTCCCCCCCATCCCAACCTTCCCCCAGTCAGCCCGCGATGGAGGAGGATTTGGGTGGGGGTGAAAGCCGTGCTGGGGCGAGGGGCTTGTTGCGGCAGGAGCACGTGCGCGGCTGATTGCAGCTGCCGCAGCATACGTGACCAAGTCCACCTCCATCTCCCGCACCGTTGCGGCCACGGCGGCATCGCACAGGGCTTCGCGCTCGACGTCGCGCTGCCGTCCATACCGGCTATACGCAATCGCGGCATCGAAATAGCCTGGGTGACACATTAGCTCGGTCACCCCTGGCGGTAGCTCGCGGATCGCGGAAATCAAGCGTGTCACCGTCCAGTAAGGCTCGTCTCCGGCATCCCCCACAAAGTGCCCCGGAGTGCCTATGCCCCGCGCCGTGATGGTCAGCCGCATGAGGCCATCGATGCTGCGTACGGGAAGCTGCCATGCCATGGCGAGGTCCAGGAGGACGTCCAGCACGACGGGATGCTGATGCACGTGATGATGCGTATCGAGGTGGTGCGGCAGCCGTCCGAACGCTCCGACAAACGCCTCGCATTGCGCCTGAAATTCCCCTCTGACCGCATCCGCTGGGAGTGACGCCGGCAGGGTCTGGGGCGCACCACGGAACAGACCGTCGGCGCCAAGTAACGCGGCAACATCGCGCAGCGGGGCCAGGGGACGGCCACGCGTGATGTTGAGATGCAACCCCAGTGCCAGCTGTGGCGCCTCGGCGAGCATGACTGAGGCTTGGTGCAGGTCGCCGAGGTTGACCATCACTGACGTTTCGGTCACGATGCCATGCCGATGCGCCGCGATGATGCCGCGACTCACTCCCTCTGACAAATTGAAATCGTCGGCGGTGACGATGAGCTGCCTCTTCGTGCGTTCGGTTGTCATTGCAATCCGCCCGTCGGTCGGTTATAGTTGGCATCGTTCCGTACGGTAGCGTCGGCTGAGGTGCGGTGGCCCCGTGAACCACACCCTAGGGTAGAACAACGGCAAAGTCAAGGTTGGGCATCATGGGAGATTCTGGGGATTATCTGGAGCAAACTGGCGGCGCCTTTGACCTCGACAGCCTGAAAAAAAAGCACCGCCGCCGGGAGGCCGCGGCCAAGCCTCGCAATGCCTTAGCCGCGATCGAACGGGAGATCCTCGAGGAGGTCGCTGCGCAATCCGGACGCTACGGCGACCGACTGGACGCGCTATTAGGGGCGATGCAAACCCTACGGCATACGATCGAGCACGACATCATTCACCTGTCGCACCGTAGCGAACCCGCCGCCAGCGTTCTCGAGGAAGTGAATGCACGCATCGCCGAGTACAATCAGCTACGGCGCCAAGCCCAGCAGGTGCAACATTACCTGATCATCCATCGAGAGGCGATGGGGTTTTGGCACCACGACGATGTGTTCCGCCTCTACCCGATCCCCGCCTCGCTCACGCCGTTGTCAGCAAGGCAAAGCCCAGAGCCTCCAGCTCGCGCTTGAATTGCTCTCGCGCCTGTTGCACGATGTGCTGGGCCGCCTCTTCGCTCTCTCCTTCGCCGCTGACGAACACGACCAGTTGCACCTCAGGCCCGAAGCCCTTGGGATCGGCTTTCAGGTAGCTACCCGGTACAACGGTCATCACCCTTTCGAAGAGTGGGTTGAGCAGCGACTCATCCGCCACATTGGTTTGCAGCTGAATTTCGACCCGGCGTCGCCCCCGCCAGAGCGTTTGCAGCAACGGTGCCACGGAGGCGTGGAACATCGGTTGCATTTCCCGCGGCGGCCCTGGCATGGCGATGACCCAGCGCTGTTCCCAACGCAAGAGCATGCCTGGCGCCGAGCCCGTAGGATTTGGCAGCATGTCGGCTCCCTCGGGGAGCCAGGCCATCTTTTCGCGGCTGGGCACCATGGCTTGATGTGCCACGGCTCCCTGGGCGTGCAGCCGGCGGTAGGCGTCGGCGATGAAGGCGTAGGCCGCCTCATGGCGCACCAGCGGGCGCTGCACCGCGGCTGCGATGGCTTCAAGGGTGCGGTCGTCGAAGGTCGGCCCTAACCCGCCGGTGGTACAGATGACGCTGGCGCCATGCTGAACGGCGGCATGGATTTCCTGGACGATCTCAACGGGAACGTCATCGACAGCACAGATGCGTCCGACTACCCCCCCGAGGGCGGTGAGTTCGCGTGCCAACCAATGGGAATTGGTATCCAGCACACGGCCGCGCAGAATCTCCCGGCCAACGGCGATGAGTTCGACGCGGCTTGGGTCGATGGGTTTCGCTGGCGCAAGGCTCTCGGCTGCCATGGTGTGTTATGTCCTCGTCGGCTTTTCCTTGAGAAAGCTGTGAACGACCTGCACGAACGCCTCCAGTTGGTCATGGTGCACCCAATGCCCGGCATGGGCGAAGGTCACCACCTGCCGATGGCGAAAGGCGGTGGCACGGCCATCCACTTCCGGATCGGAAGCCCAGCTGTCGGCGCCACGAATGAGGAGCGTCGGACACATGATGCGCTCCCAGATGGCGCGGGCATCGTCCATATTGAAGTCATAGGGCGAGGAGGCCCGTACGTAATTATCGAATTTCCAAGTATAGGTGCCATCCTCATTGCGATAGGTGCCATGCAGGGTGAGATGATGCGCCAGCGCCTCCGATAAACGCGGATTGGCGTCGCGCATACGGCGCACCGCGTCCTCCAGGGTGGCATAGCGGTGCGTGCGGCGGCTGGCAAAGGCGCGCATCTCGCTGATCCACGCCTGCATACGCTGATAGGGTGGCCGTGACATCAGAGAAGACGGGCTCGGCCCTAGACCTTCGATCGCCACTACTTTGGCCACGCGCTCTGGGTAGATACCGCTATATTGCAGCACGATCGCACCGCCGAGCGAGTGCCCAACCAAGAGGACGGGAAAGGTGGCCAATTGTTCGAGGAGTTGGGCCAGGTCGAGGACGTACTCGATCATCGAATACTCGCTGCCACGTGCCCACTGCGAATCCCCGTGGCCGCGCAGGTCGGGAGCGATGACATGGTATGTGGCACGGAAGCGCAAAGCAACCTGATCCCAGCTCCGGGCATGATCGCGTCCACCGTGCAGGAGGATCATCAGCGGCTTATCCGGGTTGCCCCAGTCTACGTAATGCAGCTTCAGGCGTTGGGAATAGAAATAATGGGACGTCGGTCCCACGATCGGTGGATCGATCATCGATGCACTCCTTCAGTCGTCTCTTCAGATAGGGCCAGGTCTGTTATAACAAAGAAAACCCAGGCCGACAACCGCTGGCCCACAGAGCCCGCGCCGTGCATGCTGGGCCAAACGGCGGGTTCATGAAAGGAGATCAAACTCATCAGCCGCCACACGGTGGGGCAAGGAGACTTGGTACACATATTGCTGCACATTCCCTCACCATATGTAGAATGGATGGCAGCCGCAGAAGATCATCATCGTCGTGCCCATGGGACGCTGGGTTATGCAGACGCAGGGGGGCAGCAAGCATGGCCGTTTCGCATGTCAATCATATGTACAGGACCGATGACCACGGCGCATGGCCGGGTGGTGGGGGTGTCACCCGCACTCTCCTCGTTGTCGACGACGAGGACAGCGTGTTGGCTTCATTGGTCGAATTGTTTCGAGATCGTTGTCACGTGCTCACAGCGCATAATGCCGAGGAAGCACTCTCGCAATTGACACAGGCAGACATCGGCGTGGTCATGGTAGATCAGCGTATGCCCAAGACGCCAGGCTGTACGTTGCTGGCACAGATCGCGGCGCTTCACCCCGATATCACCCGCATTTTGATGACAGGCCACGCTGACCTCGATGCCGTGCGGCAGGCCATCAATCAGGGCAATATCTACTACTACGTCACCAAACCATGGCAACTCGATGAGCTCGAGACGGTCATCGCCAAAGCCTTTGAACACCACGAGCTGGTCTGTGAACGGCGGCAGTTGATCGCCGAACTCCGTCAGGCCAACAGTGAGCTGGAAGCGAAAGTGCAGGCGCGTACCCAAGAGCTCTCCAGAAAAAACGCCGCCCTGGAGGCCATGAATGCCTTGAAAAATGAATTCTTGGGCATGGCGGCGCATGATTTGCGCTCTCCCATCGGCAACATCGAAAGCTTGGCCGACCTGCTGCTCGAGAACGATGCTGAAATCGGTCGTGATGAACGCCTCGAACTCATCACCCTGATCCGTCATCTCTCGCAAGGCATGATGAAGCTGCTCAATGACCTGTTAGACATCACCGCCATCGAATCGGGCAAGATCAACCTGCAACGCAAGCCGGTCTCGGTGCCCCACTATCTGATGGAAGTCGTCCACTATAACCGCTTGCTGGCCGAGCGCAAGAAAATCTCGCTGGTCAGCAAGGTGGCTGAAAACCTGCCGATGATCCCCTTCGATCCAGAGCGCATCCGGCAGGTCCTCAACAATCTGCTCAGCAATGCCATCAAATTCTCCCCCATGCATACCGTGGTCACCTTGGAGGCCTATAGCGTGCCGACAGGCATAGAGTTTTCGGTCACCGACCAAGGCCAGGGGATTCGGCCGGAGGATCGGAGTAAACTGTTCGATGCCTTTCGGCGGGGGCGCACCAAGCCGACCGCCGGTGAACCCAGCACGGGGCTGGGCTTGAGCATCTGCAAAAAGATCGTCGAACTGCACGGGGGCACCATCGGCGTCGAAAGCGAAGTGGGCCGTGGCAGCCGATTTTTCTTCACCCTGCCCGCTGCCGTCCCCCAGGTCTAGGCGTTACCCGCATAGCTCCTCACCTCCGTCTCGCCCGTTGACTCCGACGCGAAACCGGGTAGGATACGCACAGGTGACAGATACCCAGGTGCTCGGTTCGGGAGGACACGGCGATGATCGGCCCTTTTAGCCTCGGCCATACCTACCATACCTTCTCTATTGCAGCGCGTTGCCCTCGTACGCGGATGTTTGGCGTCGGCATCGCGACCAGCTCCATCGCCGTTGGCGCGCGCTGTATCTATGCCAAAGCCGGCGTGGGGGCGATCGCCACGCAAGCCAGCACCGACCCCCGTCTCGGCATCACCGGCATGAAATTGCTGGAGATGGGTTTCTCGGCCTCCAAGGTGCTCGCCGAACTCATGACCAGCGACCCCTACATCGCCAAACGCCAGCTCAGCATCGTCGATAAAGATGGCCGTACGGCGTGTCATACCGGGGCCGACACGCGGGAGTGGCGTGGGCACCAGCACGGTGTCAATTACGCAGCGGCAGCCAACATGGTGGTGGGCGAGCGCGTGGTGAAGGCCATGGTGGAGTGCTTTGAGGCCACAGCCATGCACCCTTTGGAAGAACGCTTGCTGCGGGCCATCGAGGCCGGCCATGAGGCTGGTGGGGAAGCCGCGGGCGAGCATTCCGCCGGATTGTTGGTCGTCGACCGCGACGTCTTCCCACGCGTAGACTTACGGGTCGACGAGCATGTTACAGCCGTGGCGGAGCTGCGGCGGATTTTCGAGGTCTACAAGCCGCTCATCGATTACTTCCAAGAGCGCGCCGTCGATCCGACCATCCCATCCGAAGAAGAGAAGCTCCGCGCCCAGGGACGACTGCGATAGGCACCGCCTGCGCCCTGGCCCTGCGAGCGTTGCACTGATGTGGCGCACTCACTGACGCAACGAGCGCACGAAGAAGCGCAGGTATATCCCCAGGCCAGCGGCCCCCAGCATGGCGGCGGCACCGCGCAGGAGCGCTCCCACATCAGCCGTCTGGGAATAGCGCCGCAATTCCCAAACGGCGTACCCGGCGAAGAAGAGCACCGCCGTGGCGATGAGAATCTTGTGGGCCGTCATGAGCTTCACACTACACCTCCAAGCCAAGAGTGATCGCCCGGCTCCATGTCCACTGCGTGGACCTTCAGCCGAAAACGATGCGGCGCGGGAAACCACGGGAGATCAGTGCCTCAATCTTCAAGTCGGATATCGCCCTGGCCCGCCCCCCTCTTGCCAAAGAAACGGCTGGGGTCGTTCGCTTCATCCTAGTCGGTTTCGCGCGGAGATGCAATCGCCCGGCGGCAAGGAAGCCGTGAGCGCCTGGCACACGACGGGTGCTTGACAGTGCCCGCTCTTTCCATCGATAATTGGCTCAGTGTCAGAGGGTCGCTTCGTAGCATGCAAAGGTGTCATGGCGTCTGGCAGGGCATAAACGGGGGAAGGCGTCAGGAACATGAAGGAGCCTCGTGATGTATGATCTGATCATCCGCCAGGCCAAGGTCGTGGACGGCACGGGCAACCCCTGGTTCAGGGCCGATGTGGCGGTGTCGGGGGGGTCGATCGTGGCGGTGGGGCGGGTGATGGGGGAGGCAGCGCGCGTCATCGACGGCCATGATCGGTGTCTCTGCCCTGGTTTCATCGATGTCCATGCGCACGGTGACTTCACGCCCTTCGACAAAACCGTGGTGGATTACAAACTGCGCCAAGGCATCACGACCGAGGTCAATGGCAATTGCGGCTTTTCCGCTGCACCCGTCGATCCCGCCACTGTCGGCCTCGTCAGGCGCTATGTCGAAGGCTTCATCGCCCCCGAGCGAGGGGTGCCCTGGAATTGGCGGAGCCTGGGAGAATATCTCGACAGCATCGCCCAAGCCAAGCTGGCCATCAACATCGCCCCGCTCATTGGCCACGGTGCCCTGCGCGCCGCCGCCATGGGGTATGAGCAACGGGCTCCCAGTGCCGCCGAGTTAGATACCATGCAAGCGCTCATGCGCGAGTCGATGGAACAAGGGGCCTTCGGCCTGTCGACGGGGCTGGTGTATGTGCCGGGGATCTATGCCCAGACCGACGAGATCGTCGCCATTGCCAGAGTGGCGGCGCGTCATGGTGGCCTCTACGCCACCCACATGCGCAACGAAGCCGATCGGCTGTTCGAGGCCTTCGACGAGGCCATCCAGATCGGCTGGCAGGCGGAGATTCCGGTGCAGATCTCCCACCATAAGGCATCCGGACGTCCCAACCACGGCAAGGTGCGCCACACCCTGCGACGTCTTGAAGAAGAGCGCGCCCGCGGGCTGGAGATCACCGTCGATCAATACCCCTACACCGCCGCCAGCACGACATTGGCCTCGGTGTTGCCGCCATGGGCGCAGGATGGCGGCGTTCCGAAGATTCTGGAGCGCCTGCGCGATGGGGCGACACGTCGCCAAATCAAATCCGCCATGGCTGCCGATCCGCAGCACGGCGAGAACATGCTCCGCGGCTGTCGCTGGGACGAAGTGCTCATCGCCTCGGTCAAGACGCCGCGTAACAAAGTCTACGAGGGCAAGCATCTGAAGCAGATCAGCGAGATACGTGGGGAAGAGCCGCTGGACAGCGTCTTCAACCTGCTCCTGGAAGAGGAATGCGCCGTGGCCATGATCGTCTTCACCATGGCGGAGGAAGACGTGCGCACGGTGATGCGGCACCCGGCGACGATGATTGGCACCGACGGCATCTGGAGCCACGGCAAACCGCACCCTCGCATCTACGGCACCTATCCGCGTATCCTCGGCACCTATGTGCGCGAGGAGAAGCTCCTCGCGCTGGAGGAGGCCATCCGCAAGATGACCTCGCTCCCAGCGCAGAAATTTGGCCTGTGGAAAAAGGGCCTCGTACGCGCCGGGATGGATGCGGATTTGGTCCTCTTCGATCCCAACACCATCGCCGAGCGTTCCACTTTTCAAGATCCGCATCAATACCCGACCGGCCTTGCGTACGTCATCCTGAATGGCCAAGTTGTTGTCGATCAAGGGCAGTATACCGGGAAACTGGTGGGGCAGGTCGTGAGGAAAGCGGGGTAGCCTCGCCCATCGAGGCGACTACCGTCGGCATGAACGCGCGACATCCATGGCATCACCGCGATGCCGCCGACGGCATTGAGGAGGCCGAACTATGAAAGCACTAGAGAAATACCCACAGATCGAAGGTCAGCTTGATCAGACCATCAATGCCCTACAAGGCGTGACTCAGGGGGAGTTCGACTGGAAACCCGTGCAGCACGAGAAAGTGCGCTCCATCGGCGACATGGCTCGACACATCGCCCAGGCGGAGGATACCTTTATCAATCGCTTTGTCATGGGCAAAGACGTCCAGCCTTACACGCCCCAATCGCATCCCACACCGGAGAGCGTCATCGAGGCGTTCAAGGCACAGCGTGAGAAGACTATTGCCTTGATGCGGCAATGGGACGAGAACGACCTGCAGAAGACGTATACCGGGCCACGCGGCATGCAGATGTCGCTGGATCGCATTCTCCAGATCTTGATCGGACATGAGATCGGCCACCGCAGCCAGATCTTGTTAATGCGACGCTTGCAGAACCCCGATCGCTGAACGGTTCCCCCTTCTCACCTTACCGGCGCTTGTAGGGCTTGGTAGAATGGCCCTCGCCCCCCCCGAGCCATTTTCCTCCCCAGTGATGGGGGAGGGCGAGGGTGGGGGTAAGGGCTTTGCTCCCTCTCCCTTCGGGAGAGGGCTGGGGTGAGGGCAGCTCTGAGCTGATTCACGCCTCCAACGTCCCTCATCCTAGCCCTTTCCCAGAGGGAGAGGGGATGAAAAACCTGATTCAGAAAGGGCGCAGGGTGGGGGGTGGCCGCTGAGGGAAGGAGCAAATTCGTCTTATCGCAACTCTCTGGAGAAACCTGTGGAAGAACGTTCCCAAGCGTCGACCTCTGCTCGTCCCGGTAAAGGGGCGACGGGCTACTGGCAATCAGGCTATCAAGCCACTCGCCCGCAGCGTTCTTTCCTCTTCGCCCCCGGCAATCGGCCGCGCATGGTGCACAAGGTGATCACGTTCGGCGCCGATGCCATCATCCTCGACCTCGAAGACGCCGTGCCGATCGCCGACAAAGCCGCCACGCGAGGGATGATCAGGGACGCCCTGCTGCATTACCCCCAACCACGCGCCTACAAAACGTATGTCCGGGTGAATTCGCTGGATAGCGGGCTGACGGCGGATGACCTGCGCGGCATTCTATGTCCGGCCCTGGATGGCATCATCTTACCCAAGGTGGAGTCGGCGGAGGAATTGCACCAGGGGGACGCCCTCGTCGGCCAACTTGAAGAGGAGGCGGGACTGTCACGCGGCCAGCTCGATCTCATCCCCATCATCGAGACGGCACGCGGCTTCTTGCAGGCCCAAGCCATCGCCAACGCCGGGACCCGCGTGCGACGGCTCGCCTTTGGTGCCGGGGATTTCACCTTCGACCTGGGGGTCAACTGGTACGGCGATTGCCCAGCCATCATGCTGCCGCGTATGCTCCTGCCCATTATCTCGCGGGCCGCCGGGTTGGAGCCGCCCTTCGACACCGTGTACCAGGATATTCACGATCTCGAAGGACTCCGGCGCGAGACCGAAACCGCCAAGGCCTTAGGGTTCCAGGGGAAAATGTGCATCTATCCGGCGCAGGTAGCCGTGGTCAACGAGGTTTTTGCGCCGACGGCGGCGGAAATCGCCTATGCCCGCAAGGTCGTCGAGGCCTTTGCCGCGGCCGAAGCGCAGGGCCGGGCCTCCTGCACGGTCGAGGGCAAGATGATCGATTACCCGTTGGCGGAACGCGCCAAGCGGGTGCTAGCTTTGGCAGAGGTGTTGAAGACCTGAGGAGACGACCCCCATGCGCGAACAGATCGCCCTGGCGCCGGTGGATCGCGTCGAAATCACCACCCTCTACGAAAACCTCGTCGATCAGACGACGCCCGGCGGCGGTGCAGTCGAGCGACTGACACCCAAGGCGGGCGACAAGATCGTCTCAACGCTCCTGGCGGAAGAACGGCGTAATCCCTTCGTCGGCGGCCATGGGTTGTCGATGCTCGTGCGCGTCAGCCGCGATGGCCGCACGCGCTCGCTGCTGTTCGACGCTGGCGGCAGCCCGGACGGTTTGGTCCATAATCTCGACTGCCTCGATCTCAACCCCCGCGACTGGAATTGCATCGTGTTGTCGCACGGCCACTGGGATCATACCCTGGGGCTGATCGGCCTGCACAAGCGGCTGGGGAGGCTGAGTTTCCCTCTGACCCTGCATCCCGATGCCTATCTGAAGCGCGCCGTCGTCGAGCCAAACGGCCAGATCAGGCGGCTGCAACCGCTCTCCCGGCAGGGCCTGCGCGACGCCGGGTTGGAATTGATCGAGACCGCACGCCCATCGTTTGTGGTCGAAGGTATGGCGCTGGTCACCGGGCAGGTGGCGCGCACCAACGATTTCGAAACGGGTTGGCCGGCCCACCACGCCGAGCGCGACGGCGCCTTGCAGCCGGACCCATTGATCTGCGACGATCAGGGGCTGGTCATCAATTTGCGAGGCAAGGGCTTGGTCGTGCTGTCGGGCTGCGGCCATGCCGGCATCGTCAATACCGTGCATCATGCCCAGACCATGACTGGCATACATCAAGTCCACGCGGTGGTCGGCGGCTTCCACCTGGGGCCGACGTTTTTCCATGACCGCATTCGCCGCGTCGTCGACGCTCTTGTGGCGTTAGAGCCGGCGATCATTGCGCCAGCGCACTGCACCGGTTATCGAGCTGCCTACGCGGTGTACCAACGGCGTCCCGACGCCTTCGTCCAGAATACCGTCGGCACGCGCATTACCCTCAGCGCTGAGTAAGCAGACTCCCGCCAAATCTTCACCACCGCCCTGTTCGTGCTCACGCTCGCCGGAGCAGCTCAGCCGGCGGAGCTATTTACCTCGCTGCTCTTTCTTGGGGATAATCAGCTGCGGTGTACGATCGTCAATGTGAGCGACCAACCCCAAAGCGCGACGATCCAGCCAATCGACCGCTTCAATAACCCAGTCTCCGGGTTCACCACCATTCTCGATCCAGGCGAGGGATCGTTCCTCGGCGTCAGTGCGCTCTCCGATGGCTATTGTATGTTCACGGTGTCGGGTAAGAAAGAATTCTTTCGGGCCAATGCCGTCATCTTCCAACCCGGGGTGGGGACCATCGCCGTCGTTCCGGCCCAGTAGATAGAGATGGGGTGACCGAGGCGATCCGCTCGGGAATCAGGCTGGAATGCTCCTTGAACGATCTGAAGAAGGTCTGCAATGGCAGCCGCGTGAAGTTGGCTGATATGACGGGAGATGGCCTGCAGGACATCGTGATGGAGGTGCGGCTTCGATCCTGTGGACAACGGCTCACTGCGGTGCCTCGCTTTGATCGCTCGTGTGCAAAGCTGAACAGCGCGAGGATGTGGCGGACCGTGCATCCATACCGAACCGTTCTGGCTCTCGCCCCCACAAGCTTGTTCAAGCTTGTGCATAGGTGCGACAGCACTCTACCGGGCGGGATGTGCGGATGGCTTAGGTACAGCTATAACTCAGCAGCAACAGACCTCCTGGCACAGCTTTTGCCAAGGGGGCACGGCAGATGAACCAAGGACCCGGCTACAGCCAGAGATCAAGACACAGACACGCTTCGCTGGCTTGCCCCTGTGAAACCCCTGGCTGCATATGGCTTGTCGGGAGGGAGGCGCCGTATTATCATGGCTGCGACCATCGTTCGATTGCAGAGTGCATCCGCGACCGCCCAGTCAGCCGCGGCTGAGGCCGCATGGCAACCTGTACCTGTGCCTGAGGACGATGATCTCGTCCTCATCCGCCGCGTCGCCGCGAAGGACCGTCAAGCTTTTGAGGTGCTCTATCATCGCTATGCCCGGCGGCTGTATGGCTATGTCGCGAAGTTGATCAAGCAACCGGAGCTGGTCGAGGAAGTGCTCGACGATGTCATGCTGGTGATCTGGCAGAACGCCGCGCGCTTCGACCAATCGTCGCGGCTGTCGACCTGGATCTTCGGCATCGCCCATCATAAGGCCCTGAAAGCATTGGGGCGGTCCTCCAGACAGCAAACCGAGCCGCTGCCCGATGTCCCTCTCTGTGGTGAGGAGGAGGACCCCGAGGGCATCGTGGCGCGACGGGAGCTTGGCCAGACGATCACCCAGGCACTAGACGCGCTGTCGCCGGAACAGCGGGCGGTGGTCGAGCTGACGTTTTATCATGGACGTTCCTATCAGGAGATCGCGACGATCACCGGTTGCCCGGTGAACACGGTGAAGACCCGGATGTTTCACGCCCGCCGACGGTTGCAGCAGTTCCTGCGTGGATGGGGCATGCGCCGTGCTTCGGAAGAAGGGGAGGAATCGGCATGACGCCACACAATGCTGATGCTCACCGGAATGGCGCCCATCAGAAGGTGACGGGACTCCTTCCCTGGTACATCAATGGCACTCTGGACGGTGTAGAGCGCCAGGAAGTTGAGGCCCATCTTGCCGTCTGCGCGGCGTGTCGGGACGAGTGGGCACACTGCCGCGACCTCGCCACGGCCGTCCGAAGCACGGAAGACATCGCTTGGGCGCCGTCTCGCGAGCATTTGTCCCGCCTGATGGCGCGCATCGACGCCGCTGAGAAACCGCCATCCGTCACCCATCGCTGGTGGGAGCGCCTGCGCGCCTCCTGGCGAGGCTATCGCACCATGCTGCAGCAGCTCCCGTCCTTCGTCCGCTGGGGATTGGCGGCTCAGGGCGCGTTGATCCTGCTCCTGGTGAGCGTCGTGGCGTGGCAGGGGCTCTTTTCCCCGGCGGCCTTTTACCTCACCCTCTCCGATGTGGGTCAGCCAGCCCCCCCGATGCAGGGTCAGATCCGCGTGGTCTTCGCCGATGACATGACCGAGGCAGAAATGCGGGCGCTGCTCTCCAGCCTCGGCGGGGCGATCATCAACGGGCCATCGGCCTTGGGGGTCTACACCGTGGTGATGTCCGATGCAGCCAACTCCCCCGATCGCTTCAACGTCGCTCTCGCGATCCTGCGCAAGCATCCGAAAGTACGGCTGGCGGAGCCGGCCGTCGCCCAGTAGATAGCCGACGATGCGCTCGCAGTTGACAGCGATCTTCAAATACTTGTGGGCGTGCACGCTCTGCCTCGCTATGGGATGCGCTGGAATACCGCAGCTGGCGACGCCGCCGGCAGGCGATGCGGGCGATGGGCCCAAACAGCTCCAAAGCCGCCAAGTCATCATCACCCTGGCGCCGGCAGCACCCGAGCGCTGGGCTACCCTGAGCCAAGGCATCGCCCGGGACCACGGCCTGCCGCAGGTCGGGGCGTTCCCTCTCACCTCTATCGGTGTGCAATGTGTCGTCTTCCAGGTGCCCGAACATCGTGCCTTCTATGAGGTCATGACGAGGCTGGCGGCCGATGAGCGTGTCGAATCGGTGCAACCTAATCATGTATTTCAGGGGCTCGGCGTGCTCCACAACGATCCGTACGCCATGCTGCAATACGGCATCCAGGTCGTACGAGCGCATATGGCCCATCGCTGGGCGACCGGCAAGGGGGTGAAAATCGCCGTCGTCGATACGGGCGTCGATACGACGCACCCCGACCTGCATGGTCGCATCGTCGAGACCGCCAACTTCGTCGACGGCGGCGAGCACACCTTCGACCAAGACCGCCACGGCACCGCGGTTGCCGGCGTCATCGGCGCGCGGGCGGGCAATGCCGTCGGCATTTTCGGCGTGGCGCCGGAGGCTGAGATCGTGGCGGCGAAGGCGTGCTGGCAACGCGCACCGGAAGCTCTGGAAGCGGTATGCAGTAGCTGGACCCTCGCCAAGGCCGTCGATTTCGCCGTGCGCACTGGCGTGCAAATTCTCAATCTCAGCCTGGCGGGTCCACCTGATCCGCTGTTGGCCAGGCTGATCACCAAGGCAGTAGCGAATGGTACCACCAGCGTCGCCGCCGCCCTGGAGAAGGGGGCACAGGCGCCAGGTTTTCCAGCCTCTTTGGAGACCGTGATTGCTGTCGTCGCCAGCGATCCGCATGGACGGCTGCGGGGTGGGGTTGAGATCAGGCGCACGCCGCTCTTGGCAGCGCCGGGCGTCGAGGTGCTGACGACTCTGCCACAACAAACGTATGACTTCCTGTCGGGCAGTTCCCTGGCTGCCGCGCACGTGTCCGGGATCGCTGCCCTATTGTTAGAAATAGAGCCGCAGCTCACCCCCTTGCAGATGCATGACCTGCTGCGCGCCAGCGCCCAACCGGTGGGCGGTGTCGATGGGTTCCCCCATGGAGCCATCGGCCTGGTGAATGCCTGCGCCGCCCTGGAAAAACTCCTGGGACGGGTGACCTGCTCATAATATCCGGCCCACCTCCGGCCGCACCGCTTCTTATTTCACCCCGTCTCGCCCTGTCCCATCCCAGCGCTGTCCTTTTGGCCCATGGCTCCTCCGCCCATTGAACCTTTTGGCCCCTAGCGGGGAATTACTATGCAGAATCACAAGTGGGGCAATAGAGGCCCCTGTCAGGTTAAGGAAACAGGAGAGAGGAGGATTGACAATGAGCCAACGCAAACCCATGACCGCCATGGCGCTCGAAGACCTCCCCGAACGGGAACTCACGGCCGCGCAGGAGGAGGCCGTGAAGGGGGGTGAGTATGCCGTCGCCACCGAAGACGATGAAGAAGGCAACGGCAGCAATGAGAAGGGATACCCTGGGCATGCTGGCCTGTCTTTAGGAGGCTGAGGCGCTTTAGCCGTTGCGCGACGTTGGGCCTGAATCGCCATCACAGAGGCAGGGGATGGCGAGGCTCAACGTTCTGCGCAGCAAGTGCATTCACGAGCTTGGGGTGCAGGATGTCATGCCTCATGCGCCCTGTACCCGGCGCTCGATCAGGCAGGAGACGGGGTTGGATCGCAGACAAGGAGGGAAAAGAGTGAAAGCGCATCGATGGACGCTGAGGTTGAGCATCGCCTTGCTTGGGGTCGGCATCCTGCTGGCGCCCAGCGCGGCCGATGAGATCAAAGTGGTGGATGGATACCTGACGTTCGGCTCCTGGGAGGAACTGAGCGAAACCGCCAAATTGCTGAGCCTCGATCCCGAGCGCACTCTGGAAGCCTGGGAGAAGCAATACGAGGGCTTTCAGTCTATGCGTAAGCTGTACGACCTCCAGAAACAAACGCCGCCCATCGACGACGAAGTGCTCCTGTCGATGCTCGACGGCGACGGTTTCGTGGAGGTCGCCGGTCAGCTCTATCAGTTTGACTTCAAGCAGCAAACGGTGTGGGTCTTTGGCGATGGGTCGGTGCGGCATCTCATCGACAAATACCCCATAGAGATCGAAACCGTTGAATCCCAATCGCCACGAGCCGCCATTACGCTCACCTGTCGAGCGTCGCGGTTCAACGCTATCGTATACAAATCCGCCACCAGCAAAGTGACCGCTTCGTCGAGCACCACCATCAGCAATAGCGGCCAGTTTACCTACCGCATCTTCGACGGCTTCGGCGGGTTCGCCGATTTCGGCCCCTTTACCGTCGGCCCTAAGGTGAAGACCGGGACGAGAAACGTGCTGACTCTCGCCTACTGTGTTGGAACCGTCTGCCCAAGCCGAGCCTTCGTGGATATCTACTCCTTCGGCTCTGGCGGTGGCGCCGCATGTTCCGATTACCTCCTGTAGATCTCAGCGCAGGCCCTCACTCAGCTCCGTCAAGGCTGTTCAGAGATAGCAGCACCTGCATTTTCTGTGTTGTACGCAGTTGAAGAGGACAAGTCTTGATGGGCGCACAGGCGCGAGGCGCTCCCCCCTTGGTGTGCATAGGTGTCAGGATAAGCTATGGGAAACATCCATCGTCCCCTCTCCCGCTGGGAGAGGGTGAGGGTGAGGGCCATTCCAAACACCGCTCACAGGTGTGGCTTCCCTCTCCCCAACTCTCTCCCGGAAGGAGAGGGAGCTTTAACTTGGCGCCGATGCCCTCGATGGGGCAGCGAGCGGGTGGGGGTGGAAGTAGTGCTGGGGGGAAGGAGCGCGCAGGAAGGAGAAGGGCCACATGGAAGAGCAGACCTTGGTCCATAGCATGTTCGGTCAGACAGTCTTCACGATTGGCGATCAGGGCTACACCTGGGCAGACGTCGTGCTGGCGGCACACCTATGGGGTGACTGGGCGACTATGGAACAGGATGTGCGCGCCGGCCTCGCCTGTCTGAAGCATATGGAGAACACCGGCGAGGGGCCGACCACGGCGGAGGTGCAAGCCGCAGCCCGCGAATTTCGCTATGCCCGCCAGCTCATCTCCGCCCAAGAGGCCGAAGCCTGGCTGGCGCACAGACACCTAACCCCTGAGACCTGGCTGGCCTATCTCCAGCGCTCCGTACTCCGGCAGCAGTGGGCGTCGCGCTTAACAGAACTCCTCTTGCAGTATCCGATCGCCGAGGCAGAGGTGGCACAGCACATCGTCGCCGAAGGCATCTGCAGCGGAAAGCTCGCAGAATACGCCCAGAAACTGGCGGCCCGTGCCGCCATACACGCCAGGGGTCGGGAGGCCACAACAGCGGAGCCACCCGGCAGAGGCACTGAAGCAGCCCAGAGCAGGATCTGTCAACGCCCTCCATTGCGCCCTGACATCTGTCGCTTGCTGAGCCTTCCCCCAGAGCGCTGTCGAGAGAGGATCCACACCTTGCTCGGTCTCGAGGCTGAATTCGAGCGGGTTTGCCGGTCCATGCTCACGCCCAAGACGCTTCAGGATCAGCTTCGCGTGCATGGCCTCGATTGGATTCGACTCGACTGCCACTGCTTGATGGTCCCCCAGGAACAGATCGCCCGCGAGGCTCTGCTCTGCGTACGCGAAGCGAGTATGACCTTAGCTGAGGCGGCAGCTCATGCCAACACCGGCGTGCAACACATTCGGTGGTATCTGGAGGACGTGGAGCCGATGTTGCAACCATACTTTCTTGCCGCCCATAGGGGCGAGTGGCTCGGCCCCTTTCGTGTGGGCGAGGCATATGCCCTCTTCTGGGTGCTCGACAAAGTCATGCCAACGATTGACGAGTCAGACATTCGCAGGCGCGCCGAGCAACGCGTCCTCCGACGGCTGATCGACGGAGCGATCGCCACCGAGGTGCGCTGGCATAGCCGTGGGTAAGGCGATCCATGACGGAGAGGACGTGGTCAGCTGTCAGATCAGGAGCGCGCAATGGATGATCCCCGCAGCATACTTCATGACCTGCCCCTCCTGCAGTTCCTGCCACCGGAGGTCAAGAAGCTGGTCGTCGACAGCTTCGTCCCGGCCTCCTTCGCCTTCGGTCAGCCCATCATCCGCCAAGGCGAGGTGGCAGACGCCTTATACGTCTTGGGGTCCGGCCAGGCGCGGGTGGTCAAGCAGGGCCCCGACGGCGAAGAAATCTCGCTGACCATCCTGCGACCAGGGGACAGCTTCGGTGAGATGGGCCTGCTGGAGGAAACGACGCGCACCGCAACGGTGCGGGCCTGTGGCGATGTCGAGGTGTTCAGACTGGATCGTGCGGTCTTCCAGGCCCTGCTGCATCACTACCCCGAGATCCGGACGTACTTTGAGCTGCAGATCAAGCATCGGCACCTGCACAACTTTTTCCGCCTATACGCCCCTTTTGCCCAATTGCCGAGCGAGGCCCTGCAATTGTTGTTGGCCGAACTCGGCACGGTGTCGGTGGCGCCGGGAACGTTGGTGATCCGCGAGGGAGAGCCTCCCGGCCCGCTCTACATCGTGATGGAAGGCCGTCTGCGGGTCTTTCGCGACGACGAGGGGCATCGATGCTACCTGGCCTATCTGCGGTGCGGCGACGTCTTCGGGGAAATGACGGTGTTCACCAACGTGCCCTGTACCGCCAGCGTCGAGGCAGTGTCCAGCGCTACGTTGCTGCAACTGACCACGGAGACCTTCCGGAAGCTCATCGAGCATTATCCCGGCTTCGCGACACAGATCCAGGCGAGGATCGCGCAGTACGATCCCAAGCGCGTGGCGCGCATGCCGTTGGATTTCGCCGCAGACCTGCTGCCAGTAGAGGTCAGAGCGCAGGAGCAGGCGAACCAAGCGCGGGTGGAACAACCCGTGGATGAGCTGACCGCGCCCTCGCCCCCCTGCATCGGCCCCTTCGCCTCTCCAGAAGGGCTGTTTATCAAGAAAGCCAAACGTATTCGTCGCTTCCCTTTTGTGCGGCAGATCGACGAGATGGACTGCGGCGCCGCCGCTTTGGCTATGGTCTGTCGGTATTTCGGCCGCGCCGTGAGCTTAGCCCGCATCCGCCAACTCGTGCATACCAGCCTCGACGGCACCAGCTTGAAAGCCCTCTGCTATGCGGCGACAGAGCTAGGGTTGGCGGCCCGTTCGGTGAAGACCGCGGCGCGCAACCTGGAACAAATGCCGCTGCCGGCCATCGTTCACTGGCAGGGCAACCATTGGGTGGTGTTGTACGACGTCGATCCCGAGCGGGCTGCCATCGCCGACCCGGCCCTTGGCCTGCGAAGGTTAAGCCGTGGCGAGTTTGACGCCAAATGGACCGGCTACGCCGCCCTCTTCGACTATACCGAGGCGTTCGCCCTGGCGCCCGAGGGGCAATCGAGCCTCCGCTGGCTCTGGCCATTTCTGCGCCCATTTCGCCGTATTATCGGGCAAGCATTGGCCCTGGCCGTCATCATCAGTGCCTTGAAAATGGTGTTGCCGGTGTTCACGCAGGTCATCGTCGATCGCGTGTTGGTCGAGGCGGACGTCGACCTGCTGCATCTGCTGCTGCTGCTCATGCTGGTGGTCTTGGCCGTCAAACTGGTAGCTATGGTGGTCCAGCGCTATCTGCTGAGTTTCGCGGCCGTGCGCATCGATGCCGCCACCCTGGATTTTTTGATGCGTCAGCTCTTAGCCCTACCCCTACGCTACTTCCATAGCCGGCGCACGGGCGATATCCAGCGCCGACTCGAGGGTATGCGGCGGGTGCGTGAATTGCTGGTGCACGCCAGCGTGAACGGTGTCACCGCCGTCGGGCAACTCGCAGCAGCCCTGGCGCTGATGGTGATCTATAGCTCCACCCTGGCGCTGGTCTTTCTGGCCACTGCCCCGTTCTATGCCATCCTCATGCGCCTCTCCGCGCGCTGGTTGCGGCCTATCTTCGCCGGCCTGGAAGAGGGCTTTGGCAAGTATCACTCGCACCAAATCGACGCCATCAAGGGCATCGAGACCGTGAAGGCTCTGGGGGCGGAAGGTGCCTTCCGCGAACTGATGCTCGATCACTTCCACAGCATGCGACAGCGCCTCTTTCAGGCGGATTTCTCGGTGATGTGCTATGAGGGCGCCATCCAGGCCATCCACTTTGTGTCCCTAGTGCTGTGGCTGGGAGTGGGGGCTCAACAGGTGCTGCATGGCACCCTGACCATCGGCGGCCTGGTGGCCTTCAACGCCCTGGTAGCTCTGGCGAATGGTCCAATCGGCACGCTGCTGTCCCTGTGGGACAAGTTGCAGGTGGCCTCCGTCCTGCTCAATCGTCTACAAGACATCTTCGAGCAGGAGCCAGAACAGGGCTCTGACCGCTCACGCTTGCTCCCCGTCAGCACCCTCGAAGGCCGGATTCGCTTGCAGAACGTGGGATTCCGCTACGGCGGACCGGAGTCGCCGCCGATCCTCGACGGCATCAGCTTCGAAGTGCCGCCTGGTAAGATGGTGGCCATCGTCGGCCGCAGCGGTTCTGGGAAGACGACGCTGATCAAATGCTTAGCTGGGCTGCTGGAGCCCACCGAGGGCACTATCTTCTACGATGGTCTGGACCTGAAAACCCTCAATTACCGCGACTTGCGCCGCCACATCGGCTTTGTGCTTCAAGAGAACCACCTCTTCAACGATACCATCGCCCGCAACATCGCCTTCGGTGAGAACGAGCCGGATATAGACCGCGTCATCTGGGCGGCGCGGCTGGCCAACGCCCACGAGTTCATCGAGTGCCTGCCGCTGGGCTACGACACCAAGGTGGGCGAAACGGGGCTGGCCCTCTCAGGCGGCCAGCGGCAGCGCCTCGCCATCGCCCGCGCCCTCTATCATCGTCCGGCGGTGCTGATGTTCGATGAAGCCACCAGCCACCTGGACACCGAGTCGGAACGCGCCATTCAGGAGAACCTGGACCAAGTGCTACACGGCCGCACAGCCTTCGTCATCGCGCATCGCCTGAGCACGGTCCGGGACGCCGACATGATCCTCGTGCTGGAAAAGGGCAAACTCGTCGAACAGGGCACACACGATGAGCTGATGCAACGGCAGGGGCTGTATTACTACCTCTGCAGTCAGCAATTGGGACTCTAACGGAGGGCGCTGCATGACGAGCGACCGGAGGCCAGCCGTCAGCGAGCACGACGCCGTCCCACCGTTTCTGGAGGCAGATCCACCCCACTGGGTGGCGCGCGGCCTCGCCTCGTTGATGATCGTGCTGTTCGTCGTCGGTGCCGGTGCCTCAGTCGCCATCCACCTACCAGACACGGTATCCAGCCCCTTCGTCCTGGTGCCAACGCGCGGCGCCGATCCCGTCCGCGCACCACGCGATGGCATCGTGGCGGAGGTACGGGTGACGGAGGGGCAGGCGGTGCCGCAGGGCATGCCGCTGTTCGTGATCCATTCTCAGGCCGTAGGCGAGCGCTCGGCGACGCTGCAGACGTTCGAGACCCACCTGCGAGGCATCGAGGAGCGGCTCATCCACGAGCGGCAGCGCTATGAGAGCCAACGCCTGGCCGACGACGAAGAGGGCACCCGGCTGCGCGGCCGCCTGGCCTATCTGACCGAGAAGATCGACAAACACCGAGGCATACAGGCGATTCAACAGGACAAATACCGGGCCAGCCAGCGCATCCATGACAGCGAGATCGATAGCACGAAACGGGCTATCGCCTTCAAACGGCACCATCTCACGCTGGCCAAGGAGCTGGCGCAAGGCTTCGAGAGGCTCTACCAGAAGGACATCGCCAGCAAACTGGAATATCAGAGCCGGCAGCTCGAGGTCGATAAAATCGCCCTGGAATTACAGCAGTTAGAGGCCCAACTCGAGGTGACACGCCTCAAGATGGACCAGCTCAGGGCTGAGTACGACCACCAAGAACTGGAGTGGAAGCTCACCATGGACCAACTGCAGACGGAGCGCCAGGAGGTCTATGCCGCCCTCGACAAACTCCTCTACGAGGCCGAGGCCCGGCAGGCCGCACATCGCGAACTAGAGCGCCAGCTGCGCGAAGAGATGGACAAAACCGCCCTGCGCATCGAGGCCTTGAAGCAAGATCTCGTCCATAGTCGAGGCCGCGAACTGGTCATCCCCGCCCCCTGCACAGGAACGGTGCTGCGTTTGCACGTCAAGGGCCCGGATGCCGTGGTGCGGGATGGCGATACCCTGTGTGCACTGGCCTGCGACGGCGAACATCTCCAGGCTGAGTTGACCGTGCCACAGGCAGGGGTGGGCCGGCTCACTCCGGGCCAAGGGGTAAAGCTGTTGTACGAAGCCTTTCCGTATCAGCGCTATGGTGTCAAACATGGGATTGTGCGCTGGATCAGCCCGGCCAGTGTGCCTATGGAAGATGGCGCGGCATTTCGCGCCTTCGTAGCGCTCGAAGACGATGCCATGCACGTCGATGGCCAACGCCGGCCCCTCATGGCCGGCATGCGCGGCCGGGCCGAAGTCGTCGTCGGCAAACGTGCGCTGCTGAGCTACGCCGTTGAGCCCATACGCCAGCTCAAAGAGCACCTCGCCGATGCACCGGGCAGGGCGTCGATGCACCACCACAGGGAGAACGCTGACCATGCTGCCACACGCTAGCCTCGATCGCTCATCGGATCCATGGCAATGTACACTGGACGATTTCCGCAGCGCCGATGTGGCCATGCAGCAGTGTCTCGCCTTGGCGCGCGTCGCGGCGCAAACCGATCTGCCGATTCTTATCCTGGGGGAATCCGGTACCGGCAAGACATTGCTCGCACATGCCATCCACAATTCCTCCAAGCGCAGCCATGGTCCCTTCATCGCCTTCAATGCCGCGGCGCTCAGCGACTCACTCATGGACAGCCAGCTCTTTGGCCACGAACGCGGCGCCTTCACCGGCGCCGACAGAAGCGTCAAGGGGAAATTTGAACTGGCCCACGGTGGGACTCTCTTCATCGATGAAATCGCTGACATGAGTCTGTCGGCGCAAGCCAAAATCCTGCGCGCCGTGGAATACGGCGAATTCGAACGACTGGGCTCCGAGCGGCTGCAGGTCGCCGATGTCAGGTTGATCTCCGCCACGCACTGGCCCCTCCCGCGTTTCACCGCCACCGAGCGCTTCCGCAAAGATCTTTTTTATCGCATCAGCGGCATCACTATCACGCTGCCGCCATTACGGCATCGACCCGGCGACCTCCGCGCCCTGATCGCCGCCGAAATCGGCGCAGCCAGCCGCCAACAGGGCAAGACGATCATCGGTCTCGATCGCGCCGCGGCGGAGCGCCTGTTTACCTATGCCTGGCCCGGCAATCTGCGCGAACTGAAGACAGTCATCGCCGCCGCTGTGGCCCTGACGTCGGGAGATATCATCCCAGAGGAGGCGATCCTCGCTGCACAGTCCACCCGAGCGACGATGCCCCTCGAGAGTCAGGGTTTCGCTTCCTCCACAAGGATGGACGATCTATGCGCCGTGAATGACCCTGGCGCCGCCGGCCATCACGACCTCACCCTGAAAACCATGGAACGACGCCACATCCGCATGGTTCTGGCGCAGGCGGGGGGAAATAAACGTCGAGCCGCCAGAATGTTAGGCATTGCGCGCACAACGTTAGACCGCAAGCTCGCTTCCTAAATCGCACCACGGTCTCGCCCTCACCGCGCCCTCTCCCACAGGGCCAAGCATTGCTTATCTCTCTTTCCCCTTTGTGGGCATACGCGCCAGGAGGCCATCAGCTGCCCTCACCCCAGCCCTCTCCCGCAGGGAGAGGCGGCTTCCTCTGCCGCAGATGCCCTTCGTAGGAGAGAATTCAGGAGGGGAGGGAAGCAAACCGGGGGAAGGGCCGTGGACTTCCTTTTGTGAGGGGGAAGGGGAGAGCACGTCCCACCAATATCGGCCACGCGGCATGTGTGGGCACAGATAAGACCGCAGGGAGAGGGAGAACAGCATGAGGCCATGGCTTCATTGTGAAACCATGTGTCACATAAAACGCGACCACGGCGAGCGGCCGAGAGCGTCACATCTCCCAGAAAAGCTTTGTCATCCAGCACTTAGCGGGGGTCACCAAGTCCGGCATAGACATTGCGTTTTTGTCTGGGCGTCGGCCTCGCAAGAGAGGCCGGGCACACGTCAACCCTGATCCAAAGAGGAGAGCAACTATGCATCAGAACGCTCACAAGTGCGTATCCCTGACCATCGAGGATCTACCAGCGCAGGAACTGCCCCCCGAGCAGGCGGAGGCCGTGCGGGGAGGGAGTTGGCAAAAGATAACGACGGATATCGTCGACCCCCTCGAAGGCGAGATCGCAAGCCACGGAATCGACCCAGACGGCAACGAGGATATCGACCGCTCAGGGCCGGTGCAACCGGGATTGTTGTGATGATCGAATGCCGTACATGTGGGGTCCAGAAGCTTGCACGAACAACCACGGAACAATCGGCTTAGGGCCCTGGACGGAGTCATCTTCTTAGAAGATCTGCTCCTCCACGAGGATGTTCGTGGGGGAGCCAGAATGCTGACCTTTGGAGAGGGCGTCGACCACCCCAATTCGGAGGCTCCGGGAACGAGGGGCACAGAGCATTGTGGTGAAGCATAGTCAGGGGTGAGCTCTGGCGACCGGTCGGTCAGGGCGATCGCAGCTGTCGACTGCGTGCCGATGAACCCAAACAGAGAGGAGGAATGCATGGAAAGCTGGCAACGGCATGGACATCTTGCTGCACCTCAACAGCGCCACCCGTGTTCACGGGCACTACTGACGACATTCCTGGCAGGGGTGCTGGCCGCTGTGGTCCTCGGACCGGTTCCACCACTCCAGGCCGCGCTTCAGCGAGGTGGCCCTGGCGCCGAGGTGTTGATCGGCGCCGATGACGATAATCTGGACAATTCCATCGTCCATCCCCCTGGCACCGCCGCCGACCAGAGCTTAAGTAATACCGATGTCCTCGACGGAGGATTCGGTAACGATATCATCATCGGTCTCTTGGGCAGCGATGTCTTGCACGGGAACTTCGGCCACGACATTCTGATCGGTGGTACTGAACAGGGGGCGAAACCGAACAGCGACATCATCTACGGCGACGCGGGCAATGACGTCAACATCTGGGCTCCCGGCGATGGGAGCGACGCCTTCCTCGGTGGACCGGGTTTTGATGCCATGGTGTTCGGGGTCATCGACCGTGACGCCGATAATGTGCCGACGCTCACAGCACCAGTGGAGGGGTTTCCCCATGGCGTGCCCACGGCTAACGTCAGCGGCTCGCCCGGCTTCTGCACGATCGAGCGGGTGGAAGATCCCGCGTTCGGTTATCAGTACCTGGCCCGCTTCTTCGTGCGGTCGTCTGGAGCGTTGGCGGTGACCATCCGCCTTGCTCAAGTCGAACAGGTCTTCTGCACGAGCCAGGAGGGAGGCCAGATCACCTATGCCGACCTAACGCAAGCCGATCCGCAGTTTGTCGTGGTCAGCTCGGAGCAGGTCCAGCAACTCAATCCCATCGTCGCGTTAATCATCCGCTAGTCGGGTGAAGGCGCCGGCGGCTGGGCCGCGCAGAGCCTGCCGCCGGCCAGCGCCCCATCAGTCCTTGTTCTCTACATCCGACAGACCTTTTCAGCGGCATCGATGGCTGGGAGGTCCGGCCGTCCATCGTGTCAGGCGCGTTGGCCGAGTTGAAGCCGATATCCGGGAGTTTCTCTTCGGCAAACGACAGCGACTGGTGCGACATACTGCTGGGGCGACGGCCGAGACCGTCCACAATGCCCAAGAACCACGAGGTCGTGGCAAGCTTGGCCCCGTCCTCCAGCCAGATGATCCCTTCGGTCGACGCTATAGCGTTCAGCGGCTGGCGCAGAGAGATTGGAAAAGATCGACGCATGTTGTTCCCATGAGACGGGAACCTCTGAACCAGCCGCGCGATCGGTTGCCCCTGCCTGGCGGATCGCGACTGTGATATGATGGGCATGTTGACTCTTGTTCCAAGGTACAACCACACGCCTGACGCACTCTCGCATGGAGGCGCACGCATGCCGCTCGGAGGCAATGATTGGCTCGCCTTAACCCCCGAACCGACCCTAGAACCCGAGATCCCCATCTGCGATGCCCATCACCACCTGTGGGAATTTCGACCAGAACCCTTGGCTTACCAACGGTACCTGCTGCCAGAACTGGCCGAGGATCTTCACAGTGGACACAACGTGCGATCGACAGTGTTTATCGAGGTCAAAGCGAAATACCGCCCCGACGGACCCGAGGAGATGCGCCCGGTGGGTGAAGTCGAGTTCGTCGAAGGGCTAGCGACAGAAAGCGCCAGTGGGCAGTACGGACCAACACGGATTGCCGCCGCCATCATCGGCTATGCCGATTTGAAATTGGGCGAGCGCGTGGCCCCCGTGCTGGAAGCCATGCAGGCGGCCAGTCCCCAGCGGTTTCGCGGCATCCGTCACGCCACCGGTTGGGACCCCAGCCCGGAATTGGTGAACCGGGACATCCAAGGCGTCCTGTCCAGCGCCCAGTACCGAGCGGGCGCTCGGGTGTTGGCGCGCATGGGGCTGTGTCTCGAGAATTCGCTATACCATCCCCAGTTGCCGGAGTTGGCCGCCTTTGCCCGGGCAGTGCCTGATCTCACCATCATCCTGAACCACATCGGCGGGCTGGTGCGGATTGGCCCGTATGCCAACCGGGACGACGAGGTGCTGCCCGCCTGGCGGCGCGGCATTGCCGCCGTGGCGGCCTGTCCCAACGTCATCCTCAAGCTGGGGGGTGTCGGTCAGGTCCGGTTCGGCTTCGACTGGCATACCCGTGACAAGCCCATCGGCTCGGAAGAGCTGGCCGCGGCGCTGGCCCCGTTGATGCACTATTGCATCGAACAGTTCGGTCCCGACCGCTGCATGTTCGAAAGCAATTTCCCGGTCGACAAGATCTCGTACTCCTACAACGTCGTGTATAACGCCTTCAAACGGCTGTCCCTCGGCTACTCGGCGGACGAGCGCGCCGCCATGTTCCACCACACGGCCGCCCGTGTCTACCGGATCGACGACGAGCCGTAGCAGACACTCGAGAGCGGAGGGCATGCCTGGCGTGTCGCGTCCCATCCATCGGCATCTTTCCAACGCTTGGCTCCTGGGCGTGATGAACAGAAATACCCGACCCTGGCTCTCATGAGCGGCCCGAGGTGGTCCGGTGGCACTCCTATTCGGCTCTTGGCCGGGGAGCGCCATTCCTTCAGATACAGGCGAATGTTGTCAGTTATCTCTCCAGACAATGGCCGAGATTTTCCCCTAATTTTGGAACACATCGAGAACCCCGTCGATGCTGGATAGCGGCCCCACATCGTTTACTGCCATTGTAAAGGCGAGACGTCTACCACTCTTTGCTTCGATATAGCCCGCAAGAGCCTGGGCCTTGACATTGAGACCTGTCTCTGTGCCTTCCACGAAGGTCCCCGTCTTGGCGCGCACCTTCCCTTTGGCGCCGGCCAGGGTCGGGGCGGCTTCAAAGTCCGTCACGAAGGCGAGTGACCCGTCGACTCTGTATGACGACGTATCTCATTCGCGTTGATGCTGGGTGATCGTACTCTCCCAGCGCTGCAGCGTGCCGTTCCAGCAGTGGATACCCTTTGTCCCATCGGGGCAGATCGTCGGCCATTGACGCAGGGTCTTGTCTTCATACGTGTGGTAGGTCTGCGGCAGGCTGCGGAGGTCAAGAGGGTAGGCATCAGGGCGAGCACCCGGCCGACCATGGCGTCGGGCACGATGACGGCGTGTTCTCACTGGCCATCATTCGCAGCGGCACTGGTTGCGTCCTACTGGTTTCTCGTAGAGATCGCACTTCGTGGCGCAGTCACACCGCGCCTTCTTTGGCACGGAACAGCTGGCGCTACACCCCGCCAT
>Ga0209172_10001979_pt1 | contig 39154 bp, 42 predicted proteins | sample LarsenN4metaG_FD_184113 | JGI IMG/M metagenome (GOLD analysis project Ga0209172, IMG submission 184113) | Hot spring sediment bacterial and archeal communities from British Columbia, Canada, to study Microbial Dark Matter (Phase II) - Larsen... ... | reverse complement strand
CTCCTTTTCGGCCCTGAAAAGGCCAGCGCGGGTTCGATCCGCCCCTCCCCGCCGCCGGCGAGCTCACGACTCGTCGGCGGCAATTCCCAAGCTGCCCGAACGGACGCGAAAAGCATAAGACAAGCGCAGGTCTTTAGACCTGCATGTAACCGTTGGGGAGTTGCGGGTCTGAAGACCCGCGCTCCTTTAGGCAGTGCACTGCGCGGCGCGGCTCTCACGGGTAGCGAGGTCGCGGATGTTGCGCGGCGCATTGGGATAGCGGCTCGCGAGCGACGAGAAGGCGGCGCAGCCTTGCTGGCGCTGGCCCATTCCGACGAGCGCCATGCCGAGCCGCACCTGCGCCTCCGCGGCGCGAGGGCCCTGCGGCGTGCGCCGCAGATATTGGACGAAGTTGTCCGCCGCATCCTGGTAGTTATTGCGCGCCAGCAGCGTGAAGGCGAACCAGAAGCGCGCATCCGCCGCCTGTTCGGCGTTGGGATGCTCTTCGAGGAACTGGCCGAACGCGACTTCCGCCTCCGCATATTGGCCGTTCACCAGGAGCTCTCGCGCGCGCGTGTAGGCGGGGCCCGGCTCCTGCCGCGGCGCCGGTGGCGCCGCGTTGGCGGGGACTTGGCCCAGCGTGCCCGTCGCGCGGCGCTGGGCGTCGTTGAGGCCCGGCGGAGAAGCCTCCGCGTTGCCGCCCGGACCGGCCGGCGGCGGCGTGGTTTGTCCATCTGCCGGCGGCGTCGTGAGCGACTGGTTCACGCCGGCGAGTTCGCCGACCATGCCGCGCAAGCGGGTGATCTCGCGGTTGGCTTCATTGAGCTGGCGCTGGAGGTCGTCATTACGCGCCTCGGCGTCGCGCAGCGCTTCCTCGAGTTCCTGAATGCGGTCCTGCCGCGCGTCCGCTGTGCCGGCTGGCGCCGGCGGCGGCAGCCGTGTCTGCGCGATCACGGGAGTGGTAAACAGAAACCCGGCCGCGGCGAGCGCCGCCGCGAGCCGGGCTGTCTTTGAAAATGGCGCCGATCGATCCGTCATGGGCGACATGAGTTGCGGGCGCTCGGGGCCAAATTTGGGCGCCTAGGAGACCGCGCCGCTGACGATCTGCGAGTGTGCGTTCCGGTTCACACTCCACGCTTCTTCGTTCGAACGCGGGTCCAGCGGACGCTCTTTGCCGTAGGAGACCGTCTCGATGCGGCCGCCGTCGACGCCGAGCGAGACCAGGTAATCGCGGGCGGCCGCGGCGCGGCGGGCGCCGAGCGCCAGGTTGTACTCACGCGTGCCGCGTTCGTCGCAGTTGCCAGCGACGAGGAGGCGCACGTTCGGATATTGGCGCAGCCACGCGGCTTGACGCTCGAGCACCTGGCGCGCTTCCGGCGTCAGGTCGAAGCGGTCGTAGCCAAAGAAGACGCGGTCGCCGACGGAGACGCGGAAGTCTTCGGCGGAGCCGGGCACGGGCCCGCGCGGTTGCTGAACCGCCGGCGGGGTGGGCTCGCTTGGCGTCGGCGTGGGTTCGCCACGGCTGGCGCAAGCGCCGAGCGCTGCGAGCGCGGACAACGCAATCAAGAATTTACGCATTGATAAAGGCTCCCCTATTCACGACGCATCCAGTGAGCGGACATCCCCCTCCGCCTGAATGCAAACCTTACCGGCCAAGTCCGTAGCCGACAACTTTGTTCCCTTCACGGCAAGAGCGGCGACCAAGCAGGGTCTGACGCGTCCGTCTGTGTGGGAATCTGGCGCAAATTCCGACCGGTAAGATCAACGGACCATAAACGTGCTCCTTGCCCGCGGCCCTCCCGGAAGAACATGATCACGCGCCCATTGGGGGACCAAGTCGGCGCTTCGTCGAGATAGCTTTCGGTTAAGATGCGTTCACCTGAGCCGTCAGGCCGCATCACGCCGATCGCGAATTGGCCGCCGCGCTGGCGCGTGAAGGCGATGAGATCGCCGCGCGGGGACCACACCGGCGTGGAGTACCGCCCGTCGCCGAAGCTGATGCGGCGCTGGCCGGACCCGTCGGCGTTCATCACGTAGAGCTGCGGAGAGCCGCCGCGGTCGGAGTTGAACACGATCTGCCCGCCGTCCGGCGAATACGACGGCGAAGTGTCGATCGCGGGATGGTTGGTGAGACGCCGGCGCGACCGCGAGCCGAGATCCATGGCGAAGATCTCGGAATTGCCGTTCATGTCGAGCGTGAAAACGATGCCGCGCCCGTTCGGCGAAAAGCGCGGCGCGAACGTCATACCGGGGAAATCGCCAAGCACTTCGCGGCGGTTGGTTGCAAGATCGAACAAGAACACGCGCGGCGCGCCGGTTTCGAAACTCATGTAGGTGATCGTTTGCGTCGAGGGCGAGAAGCGCGGCGTCAGCACCTGCGCGTCTGCGCCGGTGAGGAAGGCCGGATTGGCGCCGTCCTGATCCATGATCATCAGCCGCTTCACCCGGCGCGTGCGCGGGCCAGTCTCGGAAACGAACACGATACGCGTGTCGAAGTAGCCGGATTCGCCGGTGAGCTGCTCGTAGATGTCGTCCGAAATTTTGTGCGCGATGCGCCGCCAGTTATCGGGCGACGTGCTGTAGGTGTCGCTGACGATCTCTCGTTCGCCGAACACGTCGTAAACGCGGAAATCGACCCTGATCCCGTTCGGCTGCGGCGTTATTTCGCCGACCACCAGCGCCTGCGCGTTGATGACCCTCCAGTCCGCGTAGCGAGGGGGAATGTTCAGAGCCTGGATACGCTCGATAAATGCGCTGGGCTCCACGGACCGGAAGAGACCTGAGCGATCGAGATTGGCGCGGATCACGCCCGCTACGTCGCGCCCGACCTGCTGCGCTGGCGCGTTGCCGCCGATGAAGTCGACCACCGCAATCGGCATCGGATTGAGGTGGCCCTCGGTGATGTCGACGCGCAGCTGAGCTTGCGCGGGGCTCGCGAGACTTGCTGCGAGGATTAGCCCGAAGAACGTCCGTCTGATCAGTGTCATCTCAACTTCCTCAAACGCTCAGTTGGTGGCGGGCCTGAACGTGTAGACCTGCGTGCGCCAGATTTCGTAATGCTCGCCGACAACGGGATCGTCCGGCAGCGGATAGGGATCGCACGCCCGCACCGCACGCACGGCCGCATCGACGGCGGTGCGCATCGGCGCGTCGAACGTGTAGCTGCCGCTGCGCGGGCTCGTCACGCGCGGCTGACCGTTCAGCGTTCCGTTCCTGTTGATGTCGAACTCGACTACGACAACCAGACGGTCGGGATCGGGCAAATCGATGGGCATGCGCCAACACCGGCGCATATGTGCGCGGATGAGCGCTCGGGCACGGTCTTCGATGGCGACGACCTCCGCTGTGCCGAGTCCCGCGCCCTGCTGACTACGCTCGGCGCGTTCGCCCTCCTGCTGACGGCGGCCCGTTTTCGTATCGTAATTCCTGAGAAAGGCGTCGAAATCGGAAGAGTCCCGCTGCTGACGGCGCTCCCGCGGCGGCGTCGGGGCAGATGTAGGAATCGGCTCAGGCTCGGCTTCCGCCAGCTCGTCGGCCTGCTCTTCGCCTTCCGGGACCTCCTCGGCAAGCGCGCGCACGTTCGATTCCGGCGCGACGTCGACGATCTCTACCGGCACCACCGAGCCCGCGGCCGGCGCGAGCGTCGTGCGCGCTTCCCAGGCCAGCAGGGTCATCATGACCGCACCGACGTGGCCGACGATCGAAACGATGACACCGGGCCGCATCTCATTCACTCGAGCCAGCGGCGCGGCGCGGGCCCTCTCGTGTGTCGGTGACGAGCTGAATCCTGCGGAAGCCGCCCGAGCTGACACGCGCCAGCACGTCGGCCATCAGACCGTAATTCACGTTGGCGTCGCCGCGGATGTAGATGGCGCGGTCGTAGCCCTCGCGGGAAATTGCGCGCAGCCGCGGGACCAGCTCGTCGACCATCACCTGCGTTTCTTGCAGGAACACCGTGCCGTCGGCGCGGATCGTGATGGAAAGCGGCTCCGTTTCGGCCGCCGACTGCTTGGCTTCGGTGCGCGGCAGCTCGATCGGGATGGAGACGGTCAACAGCGGCGCCGTCACCATGAATACGATCAGCAGCACCAGCATCACGTCGACGAACGGCGTGACGTTGATTTCGCTAAGGCGTGACCGCCGCGCCGATCTGCGTCCGCGGCCGCCTCCTCTGCGCGAGGGGCCAAGCCCGGCCATCAGCCGCGCTCGCTGAGACGGCGCGACAGGCGCGCGGCGACTTCATCGCTGAAGGTATCGAGCCGATCGCCGAAGCGATCGAGGTCGCCGGTGAACTTGTTGTAGAAGATCACCGCCGGAATGGCGGCGACAAGACCGAGCGCGGTGGCGAACAGCGCCTCGGCGATGCCGGGCGCGACGACGGCGAGGTTTGTCTGCTGCTGGGCGGCGATGTTGGTGAAGGCGTTCATGATGCCCCACACCGTGCCGAACAGGCCGATGAACGGGGCCGAGGCGCCCACCGTCGCCAGCACGCCTAGGCTCTTGGAAGCGCGCTGCATCTCGCGCGCGATCTGCGCCTGCATCAGCCGATCGACGCGTTCGAGCATCAGTTGCGCATTCTCGGCCGCAACTCCGGCGCGCCGTGTCTCGCGCCACTCGCGTGCGGCGGCGGCGTAGACGCGGGAAAGCGCGTCGCGGGGGCGATCGCTGCGGTCTTCGAGATCGTCGAGCGAACGGCCGGACCAGAACTCGCGCTCGAACCGCCGCGCGTGCGACTCCAGATCGCCGAATTGCAGCCACTTATCCACCGCGACCGCCCACGTCCAAATCGAGGCCACGGCCAGGATCAGCATGACGCCTTTGACGACCGGGTCGGCCTGAAGAAACAGACTGAGGATTGTGACTTCTGCTGCGCCGGATTCCATGCTCGCTCCCGCAACCGCGGCTCTCTGCGGATCAGCCGCGCCCCGGCCCGGTCTAGAGCCGGATGAGTTTGTCAAAAGCTGGACGCGGAGGGCTCTAGAAATGGTTTAAGCCGCTCTAAGAGCATGGGCGGCGGCTTCCGGGCCTTTCCCGTGAGGGAGATGCAACAAACCTCGACCTGGGCCTTGACCAGCACCTCCTCGCCGCGCTTCAGCGCCTGCGCGATGAAAATGCGCGGGCCCCGCATCGTTTCGAAAACGGTCTCCGCCACGAGCGCGTCGTCGATCCGCGCCGGTTTGAGAAAGTCGAGGGCCATGCGGTTGACGGCAAAGCCCAGCGGCTCCGGCCCCTCCAACAGCGTGCTGTGATGCACGCCCGCCAGGCGCAGGAAATCGCTGCGGCCGCGCTCGAAGAAGCGCAGGTAGTTGGCGTGATAGACGAGGCCCGTGAAGTCGGTGTCCTCGTAATAAACGCGCACCGGCAGGCGGTGCACGCGTCCCTCAAAGCGGCCGGTGCTGGGCTCGTCAGTCATGCCGCCGCGATACACGATCGCAGTCGAGCGCCCAAGCAGCAGAGCGCCCTTGACATGCAACCTTTTGGTTGCATATTGAGCGGCAGTGGCGCACGCGAAGAATGAGGCGATCGACGACATATTCCGGGCTTTGGCCGATCCCAGCCGACGCGCACTGCTGGACGCGCTCTTCGCCAGCAACGGACAAACGCTGAGCGAGCTTGGCGCGGGCATGGCGATGACGCGTCAAGCGGTGGCCAAGCACTTGGCCATCCTGGAAGCGGCAAATCTCGTGGCGACGGTCCGTAGAGGCCGCGAGAAACTGCACTACCTCAATCCCGTGCCCATCCACGAGATCGGCGAACGCTGGATCTCCAAATACGAACGCCGGCGCCTCTCGGCGTTGAGCGAACTGAAAAAGGCGTTGGAGAATGACGATGGCGAATGATGACGAGCGGGTTGTGCCTCCGGATGTTGTGTACAACATCTTCATCCGCACGACGCCGCAGAAGGTATGGGATGCGCTGACCAAGAGCGAGTTCACCACCCAGTTCTTCTTCGGCCGCACGGTCGAAAGTGACTGGAAGAAGGGCTCGCCCTGGAAGCTGTCCTTCCCGGACGGCCGTATCGACGTCGAAGGCGAAGTGCTCGAAAGCGATCCGCCGAAGCTGCTGAAGGTCACCTGGCGCGTCGACTGGCTGGACGAGCCCCGACCCGGACCCGCGCTGATCACTTATGAAATCCAGCAGCACGGCGAGATCGTGCAGCTGACGATGACGCAGCACACCGACAGCACAATTCCGCGCAAATACATCAAAGCCGGCCAGATGGGCTGGGGGGCGATCCTGTCGTCGATGAAGAGCATGCTCGAAACGGGCAAGGCGCTCGACATCCAGATGCAACCCCCGGAGTGAAGCTTATGTCCTCAAGCGAACGCGGTCCGGTAGCGAAGAGCGAAATGGTCGTTCGCAGGCCCGTCGCGCAGGTGTTCAACGCCATCGTCGATCCTGCCGTCACCACGAAATTCTGGTTCACGAAAAGCACTGGCAAACTCGAACCCGGCAAGCGCGTGCGCTGGGAATGGGAGATGTATGGCGTCGGCACGGATGTCGACGTGAAGGAGATCGTCCCGAACGAGCGCATCCTGATCGAGTGGGATTCCTATGTCGGCCGCACGCCGGTCGAATGGGAGTTCGCAGCTCGTCCCGACAACACCACGATGGTCACTGTCGCCAATTACGGTTTCCAGGGCGAGGACGTCGTCAAGCAAGCGATGGAGTCTACGCAAGGATTCTCTTTCATGTTGGCGGGCCTCAAGGCTTGGCTCGAACACAATATCACGCTCGAGTTGGTGGCGGATAAGAATCCCGATCATCATGTCAGCGGTTGGAAGGGGCGCGCATGAGCAGGCCAGAATTCGTCTACGTCATTTACATCGAGGCGCCGTCGGCGAAGGTCTGGGAGGCGCTCACCGACGGCGAGCACACGCGCCTCTACTGGTCGCGTTTTGTGCAATCGGACTGGCACATCGGCGCGCGCGTGGAATTCTTGCGCGCAGACAAATCTCAGCTCAGCCACGACGGCGAGGTGCTGGAAATCGATCCGCCGCGGCGCCTTGTCATGACGTTCGATGTGACCCCCGAGGGCTTCAGCGAACCGCCCTCGCGCGTCACCTACGAGCTGGAGGAACTGCATGGGGCGACCAAGCTCACGGTCATCCATGACGGCTTCGCGCCTGACAGCAAAGTGCTGAAAGGCATCTCGCAGGGCTGGCCCCAGATCTTATCGAGCCTCAAGAGCTATCTTGAACGCGGCGCGCCGATGGCGATGACGGATGCGATGCGCGCCGCGCGCGGCGAGTAGCGCCGGGCCAACACGTTCGCGTGAGCCCGGCGCGCCGGCCCGCGGCGCGGCGACATGACGGTCTTGCAATCTGTGCGGGCCTCTGATTGTTTTGCGCGCATGAGAAAGCTTTTGCTGGCCTCGGCCTTCTTCACCGTCCTCGCGGGCTCGGCCTCCGGTTACACCGCCTATTTGAAGCCGGACGAGTTTCTCCCGGACGATCGCTCCATCTCGCTGCAGGCGTCGTACGCGACGACGTTCTTCACGCCGGCAGCGCCTGTCGGCGGCAACTTCGTCGCGATCGAGCCCGACGGCGCCGACGGCTTCTTTAGTTACGTAGAGGTTACGGGCCAAGCGACGCAGCTGCGCAGCCAGCTCTACAAAGAGGGCACCTATCGCTTCACCACCGGCGAACAGCTCGGCCCGGTCGCCAACATGGTGGGCGTGGACGGCGCGTGGCGCCAACTTCAACCGGGTGAAACGCCGCCCGAAGATGCGCCCACCACGACGCTGCAGACGGTCACGGTCGCGGACGTCTACGTGACGCTCGGCCGGCCGAACCGCACAGCGGTGGATCGCGCCATCGGACGCCTCGCGCTGCATCCCATTACGCACCCCAACCAGGTGGTGGCGAGCCAAGGCTTCCAGGTGCGGGCGACGTTCGACGGCGCGCCCTTCGCGAACGCGGCGCTCGTCTTGTACAAAGCGGGCGAGCCGGAGCAGGACCTCGACCGCTACGCCACAACCGATGCGAATGGCGTGGCGGCGATGACATTGGAAGGCCCCGGCCATTACATCCTGGTGGCGCGCCATCGCGCCGATGCGCCGCCGGGGTCGCAGGCGGAAGTGCAAAGCTTCACCACTTCGCTCGTGTTCGAAGCCTTCGAAACATTGCCGCCGGTGGTGCAGCTGCAGGACCGCGCCGAGGACACAGGCAACCGCCGCCGCCGCAATCCGATTCGCCGCTGAGCGGCCGCCCTCCGTACCGCACACAGCCGCGCGCGTCAGGAACAGGCGCCGTTCCGTCACGTTGAAGCTGCTGAGCCGAGGTCCGGCGCTTCAACAGGAGCGAAACGCATGAAACGACATTTCCTTATCGCCGCGAGCGCGTTGGCGCTTGCCGCGTGCGGGCAGCAGGCGACCACGGAAACCGCCGAAACGCCCCAAGCCGAACAGCCGGGCGCCACCCAGCAGATGGCGGCCAGCGCAGCCGAGTTCATCCAGACGGTCGCCGCGTCTGACGCGTTCGAGATTCAGTCTTCGGAACTCGCTGCTCAGCGCGCAGCGCGTCAGGACGTGAAGAACTTGGCCGCCCAGATGGTCACAGCCCACCGTCAGACAACGCGGGAACTGACGCAGCTCACGACCGCAAACAACCTCGCGGCGCCGACGCCGCAACTGGACGCCACGCAGCAGGCCAGCCTCAACAACCTGCGCAATCTGTCGGGCGAGGCGTTTGATGACGCCTATCTCGACGCGCAGGTCGCCGCACACGAGAACGCGGTGCGCGCGTTCGAACAATATGCCGCCAACGGCGAAGCCGGCCCGCTGCGCGATTGGGCGCAACGCACGCTACCCAATCTGCGCCAGCACCTGGAGCGCGTGCAGAATCTGGAAAACGCGACCTGATCGCTGTTACAGCGGCGGAGACGGGCCAGACCGGAAGGTCTGGCCCGTTTGCACGCGCACGTTTCCTTTCATACGCGCCTTCGGATAAAGTCGAATGCATGAAGTCCGCCCTTGCCCCGCTGGAGATTCGCGTCATTCCCGTGACGCCGCTGCAGCAGAATTGTTCGCTGATCTGGAATGAGGAAACGAAGCGCGCCGCGTTTGTCGACCCGGGCGGCGATGCCGACACGTTGATGGGCGCGCTGGACCATTTCGGCCTCACGCTCACGCGCATGTGGCTGACGCACGGGCACTTGGATCACGCCGGCGCGGCGGCGGAGCTGCGCGAGCGTACGGGCGTTCAGGTCGAGGGCCCGCATCGCGAGGATCAGTTTTGGCTGGATCAGATTGAGGAGAGCGCGCGGCGCTATGGCGTGTCGGGACTGCGCAATGTCAGGCCGGATCGCTATTTCGAAGACGGCGAAGTGCTGGAGTTCGAGGGCGTCCGCTTCGAGGTGTCGCACACGCCCGGGCACACGCCTGGCCACGTCGTCATTCACAACGCGGCGCTGAAGATCGCCTTTGTCGGCGATGTGCTCTTCGCCGGCTCGATCGGACGCACCGATTTTCCGCGCGGCGACCATGCGACGCTGATCAAATCAATCACCGGGAAGCTCTGGCCGCTCGGAGATGATGTAATGTTCGTGCCAGGCCACGGCCCGACCTCGACGTTCGGACGCGAACGGGCCAGCAATCCGTTCGTCGCCGACCGGATCACCGGCTATGGCGGGGCCGAGAGGCAAGCCCCTGATGCAGGCGCGCAACGCACGAGCAAGCGGTACACATAGGTTCGGCGAGAGTCATCGCTCGCCTTCGCGCCGTCGCAATCGCCGCGGCTGGTGGCGTTTCCGCTTAACCGGGAGTCACCGAGATGCATCTTCTGTTTTCGGGCAGCGCGCGGTTTGCCGTCGTCCTTGCGGCGCTCGCCGCGCTGGCGGCGTGCGGAAAGGACCCCACCCTCCTCACCGTACACGCCACCTCCACGACGCGCGCAGCGCCCGATCTGGCGATCGTAACGCTCGGCGTTTCGGCCCGGGGCGAAACTGCGCAGACCGCGCAAGCGGCGCAGAGCACGCGCATGAGCGCCGTGATCGCGGCGGCAGAGACAGCGGGGGCGCAGGAGCGCGACGTGCAAACCGTCGGCTTCTCGCTCGAGCCGCAATACGCCTATCCGCGCGGCGGGCCGCCGCGCATCACCGGCTATGTGAGCCGCAACACCGTCTCCATCCGCGTGCGCGATCTGAGCCGCGTCGCCGGGCTCATCGATGTGACGGTGGCGCAAGGCGCGAACGAGCTGCAGGGCATCCAGTTCACGTTCCAGGACGAAGAAGGCTCGCGCGATGCGGCGCGCGCGCAAGCGCTGCAAACGGCGCGGGCGCGCGCGAACGCCTATGCCGAAGCCGCGGAGATGCGGGTCGTGCGCATGCTGGCGATCACCGAACCCGGCGGCGCGCTCCCGCCGATCGATCTGGGCCGCGGACGGATTTCGGCTGCGCCGATCGCTGTGGAGCAGGCCGCGAATGGAAGCCAGATACGGCCGGGCGAGCTGGACGCGGAGAGTGCGGTGACGGTCGTGTTCGAGTTGAGGTGAACGCGTGCGGACAGCCGCACTGCGACTGGCGCCGGCGAGAGGTTGAGCCTACTTTGGGCGCGAAGGATATGCCGATACGCGCTTGGTTCCCTTTGATTGCGGCGCTCGCGTTCTGCGCGATTGGCGCGGGCGCGGCTTCGGCGCAGGCGCCGCTCAATTGCTCCGTCGCGCCGAAGAGCGTGTGCGAGGATCAAGAATTGCTCGCGCTCGAAGGCGAACGCGCGGCGCTGATCGAGCAGTTGGCGGATCTCGATCCGCAGAATTCGGCGTTGGCGAACGAGCAGACCTGGATCGACGGCCTTGGCGCCTGCGGCGAGGACGTCGAGTGCTATCGGACGGCCTATCTCAATCACAATCAGACGCTCCGGCAGGCCGTGGCCGCCCTGCCCGGCGTGGCAGGGGCCGAGGCACCGGCGGATGCGCCGACGATCGAAGAAGAGACGGCCGCGCTCGACGCCGTGCAGGAAGAGCGGCTGCGTGAGCCGCGGGAAGATTCCCAGCACGCGTATGTCGAACCGGGCATGCCCGGCTGGGGCTTCTTCACCGCGATTGGCGTAACGCTGTTAGTGGGCTGGCTATTACTGCGGGCGCTCGCAAAACACCGTCGGGAAATGCGGGGTGACGATGCGCGACTGCGGAACCCGTCGTCGTAGCGGAGCTGCGGATGAGCCAGCGACCTGGGGATAACTCTCGCCAAAGCCTCGCCGTGGGCATATCATACCACTAGCGCAACGTTTCTGCGCGGTCCCTGGGCGAGGGAGGGGCGCATGCAGCTCATTCGAAACAGCTTTTTTGGCTTGGCGCTGGTCGGCGTCGGTTGGGTGCTTGGGTCGGTGTTCCCCGCGCCTGGCCAGTTCACGGCGCTCGCGCGCGAACGCGCGCGCCCGGTCCTGGAGCGCCTGGATTTCAGTCAACCCGCCGTCGCGGAGCTGCGGCGATCGCTGTCTCCGGAGCAATTGCAGCAGCTGAGCCGCGACGCCGCCCTGTTCGCGGCCAGCACCGGCGAGGCGATCCGCGTAGAGCGCGCACCCGCGGAAGTCGTGCAGGAATACGCGGACGTCGTGCAATCGGCACAACAAACCCCCGGCGCCGGCGCATCATTCGAGGTGGACTTGCACCTGTGCGGCGGCATGCACGTGAGCAACGCCCCGCCTGCGGATGAGAACAACAAGGTGCAGCGCTACGCCAATGTCGTGAACGTCAACGGCGTTTCGCTCGCTGCGAATCCAACGCACGGGGCCTGTCTCTCGTCGGGCGTAAGGCCACGCAACGGGGGCACGCACAAAGGAGTCGATTTTTATTCACGCAACGGCGGCCCGATCCTTGCGGCGGGCAGCGGCACGGTGATCGAGCAGGTCTATCGCGACGACTATGGCAACATGCTGCTGATCGACCACGGCAGCGGCGTCTATACGCGCTATGCTCACCTCTCCAGCTTTGCGCCGGGCGTCGAGATTGGCGCTCGTGTGAATGCGGGCCAACAAATCGGATTGATGGGAAACACGGCGTCCTATCCGATCCCGATCCATCTCCATTACGAGATCCTGCTCGGCGCCTATGCCAATCGCGCGGGCTCGTTCGGGCTGACGCCGCGCTCACCCTTTGAGTTCGCGGCGGCTGAGGGATCCTCCGTCGCAGCGCAAGCCGTTACAGTGGTGCCGCTGCAGTTGACGCGCGAGGCGCGCACCCGCGAGCAATGTCCAGGCGGACCCATCACAAGCGCGGCGACGATCACCATCCGCCACGGCGATACGCTCGCCTCGATCGCCAGCGCCTGTTACGGGGACGAGGAAGCTTGGCGGGCCATCGTCAGCTGCAACCGCTACCTGGAGCGGCGCAATCTCGGCGGCGTCTCCCCGCTCTCGACCGGGCACCTGCTCTATATCGGCGACCGCATGATGCTGCCCGCGCCGGGGACAATCTGCGCGATCTAGGCGGCGTCGCGGTGTGATGGCGTTGGGAGAACCGACGGCGCTCGGCTACTCTTGCGTCATGCTGCTTACGCCGCACCAGCGCGTCGAAGCTGAGCTCACGGCTTACGGGCTCACGTTTCCGGAGACGAGCGTCGGGCCGGGATGGGACGTCACGCGCGCGCTCTATGTGCGCAAGAAGATGTTCGCCGTGTTCGGCGCCAAGGGCGAGCCGCTCGATGCGCTGACGCTGCTGATGAAGCTGCCGATCTCCGCGGAAATGGCCGAAGCGCTGCCGTTCGTGCGGCCCGCGCGCGGGTGGTTCAAGCAGCACAATTGGGTGACGGCGCGCTTCGGGCCGGAGGACGACGTGCTGGCGGAAATGGCGACGCTGAAGGGCTGGCTGAAACAGAGCTACGTGGCGGTCGCGCCGAAGATGCTGGGGCGGACGGTGATCGAGCGGTGAGCCTGCACCCTGGGCTGCGGAGGCTCACGCTAACTCAGCGGCAGGGATGATCATGTCCACTTCCAAGCCGGCGGGCGCATACCTCACTTCAAGCCTCCCGCCCAAATCGCGTTCGATGCATCGCTGCATGAGCTTGGAGCCAAAGCCGCTGCGCTCGGGCGGCGTGACCGCCGGTCCACTAAGCTCGCGCCATTCCATCGTGAGCTGTCGGCCGTTCGCGTGCTCCGATTCACGCCAGGCTACGCGGACAGCGCCGTCGTCGCATGACAACGCGCCATACTTCATGGCGTTGGTGAGCAGCTCGTTTAAAACCATCGCCAACGCGAGAGCCGCCTGGGGCCCAAGTTCGACGAACGGCCCCTCCGCTGTGATGCGTTCGGCTGCTAGGCCGGCCATCGGCGCCATAGCATTGGTGATGAGGCTGCGAAGCGGCGCCGGTCCCCAGTGACTTCGAGTCAGCAGATCGTGCGCATGCGCAAGCCCAAGCAGGCGCGAGCTGAAGCTGCGATTGAATTCGTCGAGATCCCGCGCGTGACGCGCGGTCTGTTGCGAAAGCGATTGCACCGTCGCCAGTGTGTTCTTCACGCGATGATTGAGTTCGTCAATTAGCACCTTCTGGCGCTCTTCAGCGCGTTTGCGTTCGCTGATGTCGATCATCATGTTGATGGCGCCAATGAGCTTGCCCTCGCTGTCTCGAAGCGGAGTCGGGTACGGCTGGAAGGGCACGCGCGTGCCGTCGGGCCGTTCGGCGACCGCTTCGGCGCCGCGCACCGGCCTGCCCTCCTTTATGGCGATCGCCATCGGACACTGATCGTGCGGCAACGGCGTCCCGTCGGCATTGTAGAGTCGCCATGACACGCACCATTGATCGCCGATCTCGGGAACGCGTCCGGCGAGCTCCACCGCCGTCTTGTTGAAGAAGGTGAATGCGCCCGTGCTCATCGGTGGTGTAGACGGCGGCCGGAAGCGCTTCGAGCAGGTCACGCAGCTGGCGCTCGTTCTCCCGGATCCGGTCTTCCATGCGCTTAGCGTCAGTGACGTCCTGCAGCACGCGCACGCCGTATCTGAAGCATCCCTGCGCATCGCGCACCGATGAACTGAAGACGTCGACGTAGCGGATAGAGCCGTCTGACCGGCGGCAGCGCTTGCGGATTCTGTAGCTCGGGATCTGGCCACGCACCTGCTGCGCGTAAAGCGATGCGTCGGCCTCCCGATCGTCCTTATGAGTGTAATCGTGGAACGTCATTGCCAGTAGTTCGTCCCGCGACAAACCGACCAAGCTGCACAATGCGTCGTTGACGCGGAGCAATCTGCCGCTTGCGTCGGCTTCTGCTATTCCGATCGTGGCGGCGTCATACGTGGCCGCAAGCCTCTCCTCGCTCTCGTGGCGCGCAGTTTCCGCCTCGCGCCAGTCGGTGACGTCGAGCGTAAAACAGCGCGTGTTGACGAAGGCGCCTGATTCGAAACGACTGTTCGACGTGATCAGCACATGCTTAATCGAGCCATCCTTGGCGCGCAGGCGTGCAGGATAACGGTCGAGGGCCTGACCAGCTGAGAGTCGATCGAGAATATCCTGGATCGTAGACGCGTCAGCGTGAACCTCGGCGACATGCCGGCCAATGTATTCATGAGGCGCATACCCGAGCAAATCGAGCTCGGCCTTGTTGGCGCGGACGATGACGCCTTGTCCGTCGACGATGTGCAGACCGATGGCGCTGTTCTCGAAGAAGTCCTCCAGGTCCGCGCCTTTGCGGCGGACTTCTTCCTCCATCTGCCTGAGCGCGGTCACATCCTGGAAGCAGTTGATTGCGCCTTGAACCCGGCCCTGCCTGTCCTTCAGTGCGCGAATGTTCACCAACGCTGTGATACGCGATCCGTCCGGCCGTTCGATGACGACTTCGGCATTACGCACGGATGAGCCGGTCCGCGTGGCTTCCGCCATCGGACACAGTTCATGCGCGAGCGCCGTGCCGTCGGAGAGAAAGAGCCGGTGCGATCCGCAGAAACGTTCTGTGAACAGTTCCGGGATGCGTCCCCACAACCCTGCGGCCTCGCGGTTGTATGAAACCAGTCTCCCGTCCTGATCGACCAGATAGACGGCTCCGGGAATGGCGTCGAGCACAGTGGGCCCAGCAGCAATTAAAGCTTCAAATTCCGTGAGATAGTCCGCAGTCGCATCGGGTTCAGGAATGACGTGCGCGCTCGACATGCAAATACCTACTCCCCGCCGGCAGCTGGGCGGCGCGGCTGAACTTATCCCGAGAACAGGGAACGTCCACGGCGTCCATCAGGTTCCAGAAGCCGCTGGGAAGACGCGACCTCAGGGTTCGCCGAACAAGCTTCCCGTCGCGGGGGGCGCGCTCGGCGGCTTCTTTCCCAGGCGCTCGTACGCCTTCGGCGCGGCCACGCGCCCGCGCGGGGTACGCATGACGAAGCCCTGCTGCATCAGGTACGGCTCGATCACGTCTTCGATGGCGTCGCGGGCTTCGGAGAGCGCGGCGGCCATGGTGTCGACGCCGACGGGGCCGCCGCTGTAGGTGTCCACCAAGGCTTGCAGGTAGCGGCGGTCGAGCAGGTCGAGGCCGTCGCTGTCGATGTCGAGCCGCTTCAGGGCAATATCGGCAAGCTTGCCGTCGATGCGCTGGTCGCCGGCGTCGGCGAAGTCGCGCACGCGGCGCAGCAAACGCACCGCAACGCGAGGCGTGCCGCGCGCGCGCTTGGCGATCTCCACCGCGCCTTCGGCGGTGATCGGGGCGCCGAGTTTTTCCGCGGCGCGTTGCACGATGCCGATGAGCTCTTCGGGGCCGTAGAAATCAAGGCGCACCGGAATGCCGAAGCGGTCGCGCAGCGGCGTGCCAAGCAGGCCCGCGCGCGTGGTGGCGCCGACGAGCGTGAAGGGCGCCAGATCGATGCGCACGCTGCGCGCACTTGGACCTTCGCCGATGATGATGTCGAGGTGATAATCCTCCATCGCCGGATAGAGGATCTCCTCCACTTGCGGCGCGAGGCGGTGGATCTCGTCGATGAAGAGCACGTCGCGCGGCTCCAGGTTCGTCAGCAGCGCGGCGAGGTCGCCGGCGCGGGCGATCACGGGGCCGCTGGTGGCGCGGAAGCCGACGCCGAGCTCGCGGGCGATGATCTGCGCCAGCGTCGTCTTGCCGAGGCCCGGCGGGCCGAACAGCAGGACGTGGTCCATCGCGTCGCCGCGATTGCGCGCGGCGTCGACAAAGACCCGCAAATTCGCCTTCGCCTGCGGCTGGCCGACGAACTCGTCAAAGCCCTGCGGACGCAGCGCGCGGTCCGCCCCCTCTCCGGGCATGCGGTTGGGGCTCGTGATCCGTTCTGCGGGCTCGGCCATGGGGCCTCCATAGCCGATTCGGGTTCGCAAATCGTTCCTCGGCGCCCCTGGCGAAAGCGCGCGCGCGGCCTAATCTCAAAGCCATGAGCCGCGCGTTCGTGAAGCAAGACGACGAGAACCCGGTGGAGGATCTGCCGGAACGGCCGGTGTCCTCGGCGCCGAACCTCGTCACCCCGCAGGGATTCGCCGCCATCGAGGCGGAAGTCGCGCGCCTCAGTGAAGCGTTGGCGAACGCCGGGGACGACCGCGCCGAGCGGGCGCGGATCGGGCGCGATCTGCGCTACTGGACTGCGCGCCGCGGCAGCGCGCAGGTGATGGCGCCGCCGCCGGACAGCGAGACCGTGCATTTCGGCTCCACGGTGACCATCGACCGTGACGATGGACGACGGCAGACCTTCCGCATCGTCGGCGAAGACGAGGCCGAGCCGGAGCACGGCACGATTTCGCACATCGCCCCGGTTGCGCGCGCACTAATGGGCAAGAGCGTCGGCGATGTCGTGCAAGTCGCCGGCGGTGAAGCGGAAATCGTCGAGATCGCCTGAAGCGCTAGGCCGTTCCGGCCGCGGCGATCAGCCAGACATTCAGCGCATAGAGGATGAACAACACCACGCCGGCGGCGCTGTCGATCGCCGTCATTCGCTTCTCGCGCGCGAACCGCATGGCGGCCATGACGACGCCGGTCATCATCATCGCGACAACCGCCGTTGCGGCCAGGCTCGGCGAAGCATCGCGCAGCAGCGGCCCTTCGAGATAGGTGACGTCGTCGACGACGAGGACAAGGATGTTGAACATGTTGCTGCCGAACAGATTGCCGGCGGCGAGATCGTAGGCGTTGAGCCGGATGGCCGCCAGAACGGACACAATCTCGGGCAACGATGTCGCCGCCCCGACGAACAGCACGCCCATCGCGGATTGGCTGATGCCCGCCTCTTCCGAAATGCGGTCGGCGCTGACGGCGATCAGCGCGCCCGCCGCAGTGACCGCAGCGCCGGCGACGATGCATTTGACGATGGCGGACCGCAGCGATACGCCTGGATGCGCATCGTGTTTCTCCATCGCGGGCGTGGCGCGAACCTCCACGGCATAGAGCAAGCGCGCCGCCGCGAAGTAGAGGATGCCGAGTGCGATCGACGGCGCTCCGACGTGGCCGATCGCAAGTCCTGAGATAATGGGCGACATCACCGCCAAGGCGGCGACGCCCATCAGCAGCAGCCCGGCGCTGGCCGAGAGCATGTGTGCCTGCGCGAGCGCGCCATAGAACGCCGACTTGCGCGCCGCTGCGTCCGCCAGCACGAAACAGCGGGAGATTGAACACGCAGCTCCCGAATACGTCGCCCACGGCGATGTCAGGCGCGTCGGCCACAGCGACGGCGCTGACGCCGGTCGACAATTTCGGCAGCGAGGTGATGGTGGCCACCAGAATCATGCCGAGAAACGCGCGGCCAATGCCGGTCTTGTCGGCGATGGCGTCCACCGCGCGCGTGAGCCGCCAGCCCGCATACATGACCACCAGCGCGCTCGCGAGGAACAGGGCGATCCAAAGCGCCATCGCCGGGATGATAGGCCGATGCGCACGGCCGGCAATGCGTGCGCCAGCGGCTCACTTCTTGAGTGCGGCGCGGGTCAGATTTGGTTGAAGGGGCGGCTGGACTTAAGCGCCGGACGAGTCGAATGCGCTCACCGGCTTACTTCCTTCAGCGCGGCGCGGATGAGTTCGGGCGCGGGCGCGTCGGCGGCGAATTGCCTGGATGCGCTCGCGACAGCGCGCGCGGCGCTCGACTGATCGATGCCGAGATTGACCAGCGCCGACACCGCTTCGGCGCGCGCGCCGTTTACAGGCTGTGGTGTGGCAACGCGCGCAGGCTGCGCGCCGCCGAGCGCAATAAAGCCCTTCGGCCCCTGCTTGGCGGCGAGCTCCTGCGCCAGACGCGCCGCGAGTTTGGGGCCAACGCCGTTCGCGCGCGCGAACGCGGCTTTGTCCTGCAGCGCGATAGCGTCGATCAGCGCGGCGGGCGGCATTGCATCGAGAATGCCGAGCGCGACCTTGGCGCCTACCCCGGGAATGGTCTGCAGATGCGCGAACCAGGCGCGCTCCTCTTCCGACTCGAAGCCGTACAGCCTGATCGCGTCTTCGCGTACGTGGGTCTCGATGTAGAGCCGCGCTGGCGCGCCCACAGCCAGCCGCGCCAGCGTGCGCCCGCCCGCCTGCACGACATAACCGACGCCGCCGACTTCGATCAGCGCGATCTCTTCGCCGACCGCGGCGACGACGCCTTGCAACGAGCCGATCATTTCATGCGCCTCCAGCACTCCTCGTTGCGCGGATTCGCGGGTTTGCGGAACGGCTAGTTGCGAACCATTCTCACGCTTACAGACGCGAAAAGGCGTGTTACTGATTCCCCTGAGGGACGTGATGTTTTGCGACTTGTTCGCAGCAGCGAGCAGTCGCCCGCACGTGAGGGGATTGTCGCATGTCGGATGAGAAGAAGCGGCTCAATCGGCGCTCGTTCATGAGCCGCGTGGCCGGCGCGGCGATCATCGCCGGCGGCGCCGCCGCGGCGGTTACGGGCAAAGCCGAGGCGCAGAACTACACGGGGCGCACGGATTCCGATTCCGGCAGCGGCGCGGACCGCGCAGGGTACGGGCGCACCGGCGTCACCGACCGCGACAGCGGCAGCGGCGCGGACCGTGCGGGCTACGGCCGCGGCTCGTCGGGCGTCACCGACAGCGACTCCGGCGCCAACGCGGATCCCGCTGGACGCGGCCGTGGGCAGTCAGGCATCACCGATTCCGACAGCGGCCAATACGCCGATCCGGCAGGCCGCGGGCGCGGCGGCCGCACGGGCGTGACGGACAGCGATAGCGGCCAGTACGCCGATCCTCCGGGCCGCGGTCGCGGCGGTGGCGGCTCCGGCGTCACGGACAGCGACGGCGGCGCCAACGCCGATCCTCCGGGACGCGGGCGCGGCAGCCGTGGTTGTTCGGATTCTGACAGCGGACAAAACGCCGATCCGGGCGGTCGCGGCCGCAGGTGCGGCGGCGGCGTGACCGACAGCGACCCCAACGATCCGGTCGGGCAAGGCCGCGGCGGCCGCGGCAGCAGCGGCTACACCGACAGCGATTCCGGCGCGATGTCCGATCCGGGCGGAAACGGGCGCGGCCCGCGCCGCACCACGCGCACTGGCATCTCGGACGCGGATTCAGGCTCGACGGCGGACGCCGGCGGCTATGGCCGCGGCAGCGACCGCTAGACGCTAGGCGCTCATGCCCGAGCCGTGGCTCGACGATCCGCTCGGCTATCTGATCGGTCCCGAGCGGAGCGACAGCTTCTTCGCGCGCATCTACGAGAGCGAAGCGCTTGTCGCGCACCACAACCAGCCGAAGCGCTTCGAGGGACTGCTTTCCATCGACGCGGTGGATCGGCTGGTCACCAACGTCGATCTGCGCGAGGGCCAACTCGATCTCGCCGACGCGTCGCGGCGCCTGATGCGCTCCGACTATCTCGACACGTCGGGCTACGTGGACCGCGGCGCGGTGGCCGATCATCATCGCGCCGGCGCCACCATCATCCTGCAGCAGGCGCATCAGCTGGAGCCGTCGCTCGGCCGCTTCTGCCGGGCGCTCGAGCATCTGTTCTCCGCGCACGTGCAGACCAACCTCTACCTCACGCCGCCGAACGCGCAGGGTTTCAAGACGCATTACGACAATCATTGCGTGTTCGTGCTGCAGATCGCCGGCGAGAAGGCGTGGCGCCTGTACGAAAAGCCGGTCGACACCCCCTTCCGCGGCGAAGAGTTCGAGCTGGGCAAGTTCGAGAGCGGCGAGCTGAAGCAGGAATTCGTGCTCGAGGCCGGCGACTGCGCCTACGTGCCGCGCGGACTGATGCACGATGCGATGACGTCGGGCACGGAGCCCTCGCTGCACGTCACCGTCGGCCTCATCACCCGCACCTGGGCCGATCTCATGCTGGAGGCGGTGTCGGAAGTCGCGCTGCGCACGCCGGCGCTGCGCAAGAGCCTGCCCGCCGGCTACGCGCGCGCCGATTTCGATCGCGCCGAAGCGCGGGCAAAGCTGAGCGAGCTGGCCGAGACCGTGGCGCGCGAAGTGCGGCTCGATCCCTCACTCGATCTCTTGGCCGACAACTTCATCCGCTCGCGCGCGGCCGACAACCGCTTCGCCGTACGCGACGCCGCCAAACCGGTTGCGTCGACGGATAAGTTCCGCGCCCAGCCGCGCACGCCGCACCGCATCGCCGAAGACGGCGACAAGCTGGTGCTGATCGCGCCCGGCGGCGATCTCGACTTTCCGCCCGACCGTCGCGCGGCGCTCGAGCGCGCCATGAGCGGGGCGCCGTTCACGCCGGCCGATCTCGCCTGCGAGAACCCCGAAGCGATGACAGCGCGTCTGCTGGCGTACGGGCTCGTGGCGCGCGCCTAATCGCTGGCAAACACCGCCGTCGTGGTGACAAACTCTAGCGAAAAGGCAGGCTATATGCCTCCGTTCGCCGATGGAGGGTTCCCATGCCTGTGTCCCGCCGCGCTGCGCTCATCGGGGCGAGCGCCACGCTCCTCCTGCCAAGCTGCGCCGAGGCGGACACGGCGCTCGCGCGCACGCCGTCCGAAACCGAGGGTCCCTACTATCCCGTAGACACCGCGATCGAGCACGATGCCGATCTCACGCGCCTCGCGGGCCGCACCGAGCGCGCGCTCGGGCAAGTGATCGAACTTGCCGGGCGCGTGCTCGATACCAACGGCGCGCCCGTCGCCGGCGCGCGGCTGGAGCTTTGGCAGGCCAACGCCGCCGGTCGTTACATGCACCCGCGCGATCGAAGCGCCGCGCCGCTCGACCCGAACTTCCAGGGCTACGCACTGCTGCGGACGGACGCGGCAGGGCGGTTCAGCATTATCTCGGTCAAGCCGGGCGCCTATCGCATGGGACGCGATCAGCGCACGCCACATCTGCACTGGAAAATCGAAAGCGGCGCACGCCGGCTCACGACGCAGATGTATTTTCCGGGCGAAGCATTGAATGACAGCGACACGTTGATGCGCCGCATGCGCGATGCGCGCCCGCTCATCGCCGAGCCGGCGGCGGCGCAAGATGCTGACGCGCTCGGACTCGCTTGGACGATTGTGCTGCCGGGTTAGACCCTCGTCCGTCTTCGAAAGGCGCCGTGCGCGGCGTGGCAGAGCGCGACGCCGAGCGCGTCAGCGGCGTCGGCGCTGACGTCGCCCGCCGCTGGCAAGAGACGGCGCACCATGAAGGCGACCTGCGTCTTGTCGGCGTGCCCCGCCCCGACGATGGCCTTCTTGACCGTCGCGGGCGCGTACTCGGCGACGGCAATGCCCGCGCGCGCCGCGGCCGCCAGCGCCACGCCGCGCGCCTGGCCAAGCGCAAGCGCCGCGCGCGCATTGGCGTTGACGAACGTCTCCTCCACCGCCGCTTCGTGCGGATGATGGTCGTTCATCACTTTGCACAGGCCCTCGAACACATCGTGCAGGCGCGAGGCGAGCTGCTGGTGCGGCGCCGGCTTGATCACGCCGTGAGCGATATAGGCGAGCCGCGAGCCCTCGCTGGCGATCACGCCCCAGCCGCAACGATTGAGGCCCGGATCGATGCCGAGGATGAGGACCGCGCTCATCTGCGCCCTTGTCTAGCACGCGAAGCGAGTCGCGCTGCAGCGGCTGTGGGCGCATGAGCCAAAGTCATCGGCCCACAGCCCTGCGCCCAATCCCTTGCCAAAGCACTAACCGCCCCGCAGCATGCGCCAAAACAGGGGGAGTCCCGTGCTTCATCGGCTCTGCGCCACGCTTCCTGGCGCGTTCATCGCCTTCGTTTTGTCGGCCGCTGTGGCGCAGACGCCGAGCGAGGCCGAGCGCGCGCAGGCGCTCGACCTCTATCGCCACATCATCGCTTACGACACTTCGATCGAAGGCGGGCAGAACCCGGCGATGGCGCAATTTCTCGCTCAGCGCTTCCGCGCCGGCGGCTTCGCCGAAGCGGACATTCACGTACTGCCGCTGGACGCCACCGCCGGCCTGCTGGTGCGCTATCGCGGCGACGGCTCGGGCGGGCGGCCGATCCTGCTGCTGGCGCACATGGATGTGGTGCAGGCGCGCCGCGCCGAATGGGACCACGATCCGTTCACGCTCGTGGAAGAAGACGGCTTCTTCTTCGGCCGCGGCTCGCTCGACAACAAGGCAGGCGTCGCCCATCTCGCATCGCTGTTCCTGACGCTGCGTGCGGAAGGCTTCACGCCGACGCGCGATCTCATCCTGTGGTTTTCAGGCGACGAAGAAACCACCGGCGCCACCACGACGGCGCTGCTCACGCAGCACCGCGAGCTCATCGGCGACGCGGAATTCGCGCTCAATTCCGACGCGGGCGGCGGACAGCTGAGCGATAGCGGCGCTCCGCTCGCCTATCTCGTGCAGACGGCGGAAAAAACCTACGCCAGCTTCACCTTCACCGCGCGCAACGCGGGCGGCCACTCCTCCGCGCCGCGTGAGGATAATGCGATCTACGACCTCGCTCAGGCGCTTGCGGCCCTGCGCGCGTTTCAGTTTCCGGTGATGTGGAACGACACCACGATCGCTGCCTTCCGCAATGGCGCGACGGCGATCGGCGGGCCGGAGGGAGAAGCGATGCGGCGTTTCGCCGAGCATCCCGGCGACCGGCGCGCCGCTCGCATCCTCTCGGCCAATCCCCATACATCGACACTGCTGCGCACGACCTGTGTGGCGACGATGCTCAGCGGTGGGCATGCCGAGAACGCGCTGCCGCAAACCGCGACGGCGACGGTGAACTGCCGTATCTTTCCGGGCGTTGCGGTCGCTGACGTGCAGCGCGAGTTACAGGCCATCGCAGGCCGTGGCGTGGAGGTCGCCCCGCTTGGCCCATCCAGCGCCACCGACGCTTCGCCTTTGCGCGCCGATGTGATGCAGGCGGTGACGCGCGCAGTCCACGCCAATTATCCCGGGGTGGTGGTGACGCCCTACATGTCGGCGGGCGCGACGGACGGCCTTTACTTCCGCGCAGCCGGTATTCCGACTTACGGGGTGGGCGGCATCTTCATCCGCGAGGCGGATGATTTCTCCCATGGGCGCGATGAGCGCGTGCCGGTCGCGAGCTTCTATGCGGGCCTCGCCCATTGGCGCGTGCTGATCAACGAGTTAGCGGGGCGGCGGTAGACGAGGCCGGTTGGCCTCGCTAATGGTTACGGCCAGGGGAGGACGGAGACGCCATGCCGGGGCAGCTGCTGGATTTCGATGGGAGGCCGATCGTCTATGGCGCGAACGGCGCGTTCGGCGGGCCCTTCTTCCCGCATGACCTGATATTTGAGGAAGCGTTCCAGCCGCCGGTTGTCCCGGAGGTCCAGGACGTTGCGACGCCTCCCTTGTTCTTCGGCCTCCTTGAAGCGGCCCTCTTCCCGCCGGGCGCCGCCGATCCTGCGCCGCCGCTGAACTTGCACGATTGGCTGTTGCCAATCTTTGGCGGCGCCGGCGGCCAAGCGCCTAGCGAGAATACCGGGCCGCCTGGCTTCTTTGGCGGCAGCAGGGGCCCTGAGGTCCCTGTAGTAGGTGCAGCCGATCCTGCGCTTCCGTTCAACCTCCACGACTTGTTGACCTCTCTCTTCGGCAGCCCGAGCGAGCCGCCCATCGACAGCGGGATTGGGAATTCTCTTTTCGGATAACCGCCGCAGAGTCGCGCTCAGCGCTCGCGTCCGAGCTGCGCGCGCAATTCGTCCTTTGCCCGCTCCAGCGTCCGCTTGCGCGACGCTGGCAACTGCTTGCCGGCCCGGTTGATGTAAAAGACGAGCATCGACATCGCCGAGCGATACGGATCGGCCTTGCGTCGCTTGCTGCGCTCGGCCGAGCGCTTCAGCGATGCTTGCTGCGCTCGGCCGAGCGCTTCAGCGATGGGCGGTGGCTCTCGAGCTTCTTTGCGTGAACACGCCCTGTTCGAGATCGAGCGCGTCGCTGGTTTCTGTCACGCGCTGCGACCAGCGGCGCTTGCGCGCGGAGGGCCTCGTGGCGCCGGCGCGGCGGGCGCCGCTCTTGGCGGTCCTGACGCGCCCTGTCTTCTTCTTCGCAACCATGCGCCCTAAACCGCGCTGATGTGAGACTGTTCCTAAGCGCTCGCCGCTTCCGCAGTGCCGTGGCAGTATTTGTACTTCTTGCCCGAGCCGCACGGGCACGGCGCATTGCGCGAAACCTTGCCCCAGGTGCGCGGATTGTGCCGGTCGAAGCCTTCAGGCGCGAGCGGCGGTGGCGGCTCGCGCTGCGCCATCTCGTTCTCGCCCGTGTTGGGGTCCTGGTGGATCTCGTACACGCGCGCCGGCGCCTGCGGTCGCGGCAGCTGCTCGTCGGCCTGGCCGATCTGCAGCTTCAGCAGCATGCGCGTGATCGTGGTGCGCAGGTCGAGCAGCATGCGCTCGAACAGCGTGAAGGCTTCGGTCTTGAACTCGTTCAGCGGATCGCGCTGGGCGTAACCGCGCAAGTGGATGACCGAGCGCAGATGATCCAGCAGCGAAAGGTGCTCGCGCCAGCGCATGTCGACGACGGAGAGCAGCACCTGCTTTTCCACGGCGCGCAAGCGTTCAGGCCCCAGCAGCGCCGCCTTCTGGGCGTAGGCATGGTCGACCTCGCGCGTGAGGCGCTCGATGATCTCCTGCTGGGCGATCCCCTCTTCCGCCGCCCACGCGTCGACCGGCGAGCGGAAGCCGAAAATCTCCTCGGCTTCTTCCATCAATTCCGGCGTGTTCCACTGCTCAGGGTACGCCTTCTCCGGCATGTGCCGCCAGACCAACTTCTCCACCACGTCGTGGCGCATGTCGCGGATGATCGGCGCGACGTCCGCCGTGCGCATGAACTCGATGCGCTGCTCGAAGATCGCCTTGCGCTGATCGTTGATGACGTCGTCGTACTTCAAGAGGTTCTTGCGGATTTCGAAGTTGCGCTGCTCGACGCGACGTTGGCTGGTCTCGAGCGCCTTGTTCATCCACGGGTGGACGATGGCCTCGCCTTCCTGGATGCCAAGCCCGCGCATGATCGCGTCCAGGCGATCGGCGGCGAAGATGCGGAGCAGATCGTCTTCCAGGCAAATGTAGAACTTCGATTTGCCCGGGTCGCCCTGGCGGCCGGTGCGGCCGCGCAGCTGGTTGTCGATGCGCCGACTTTCGTGGCGTTCGGTGCCGAGCACGTAAAGGCCGCCGGCGTCGAGCGCGACGCGCTTCTTCGCCTCGACGTCTTCCTGGATCTGGCGCTTCAGCGCGTTGATTTGCTCAGGCGTCTCGTCGCCCTTGAGCGCCGACTTCAGGCGCATGTCGACGTTGCCGCCGAGCTGAATGTCGGTGCCGCGGCCGGCCATGTTGGTGGCGATCGTCACCGAGCCCGGCACGCCGGCCTGCGCGACGATCTGCGCTTCTTGCTCGTGATAGCGCGCGTTCAGCACCTGGTGCGGGATGCCCCGCTGCTTCAACAGGCCCGAGAGGTATTCTGATTTCTCGATGGAAACCGTGCCGACCAGCACCGGTTGCTGCTTGCGGTGCGTCTCTTCGATATCGGCGATGATGGCTTTGTACTTCTCTTTCGCCGTCCGATAGACCTCGTCGTCGATGTCGATGCGTTTCACCGGCCGGTTCGTGGGGATCTCCACGACATCGAGCTTGTAGATGTCGCCGAACTCGGTGGCTTCCGTCGCCGCCGTCCCCGTCATGCCCGCCAGCTTGTCGTAGAGGCGGAAATAGTTCTGGAAGGTGATCGAGGCGAGCGTCTGGTTCTCGGGCTGGATATTGACGCCTTCCTTGGCCTCGATGGCCTGGTGCAGGCCTTCCGACAGGCGCCGGCCGTGCATCATGCGCCCGGTGAACTCGTCGATCAGCACGACTTCGTTCTCTTTGACGATGTAATCCTTGTCGCGCTGGAACAGCTTGTGCGCGCGCAGCGCCTGGTTGGCGTGGTGCACGATGGAGATGTTCGCCGGCTCGTACAGCGAACCCTGCAGCAAGCCGCGCTCGGCCAGCATTTCCTCAATCCGCTCGGAGCCGGCTTCGGTGTAGGTGACCGAGCGCTGCTTCTCGTCGTGCTCGTAATGTTCGGGCCGAAGAAGCGGGATCAGCGCGTCAATGGCCTTGTAGAACTCGCTGCGGTCCTCAGTCGGTCCAGAGATGATGAGCGGCGTGCGCGCTTCGTCGATCAGGATGGAGTCCACTTCGTCGACGATGGCGAAGCGGTGGCCGCGCTGGACCATCTCGCCCAGCGAGTACTTCATGTTGTCGCGCAGATAATCGAAGCCGAACTCGTTGTTGGTGCCGTAGGTGACGTCGGCGGCGTAAGCTTGACGGCGCTCGTTGTCATAGAGGCCGTGCACGATGACGCCGACCGAGAGTCCCAGGAAGCGGTAGATCTGGCCCATCCACTCGCTGTCGCGCTTGGCCAGGTAATCATTCACGGTAATGACGTGGACGCCGCGGCTCTCGAGCGCATTGAGATAGACTGGTAGCGTGGCGACCAGCGTCTTGCCTTCGCCGGTGCGCATTTCGGCAATCTTGCCCTGATGCAGGAACATGCCGCCCATCAGCTGCACGTCATAATGACGCTGGCCCAGCGTGCGCTTGGCGGCCTCGCGCACGGTCGCGAACGCCTCTGGCAAGATCTCGTCAATCTTGGCCCCGCGCGCGAGCTTGTGGCGATATTCGCTCGTCTTGTTACGGAGCGCCTCGTCGCTCAATGCCTCGAACGTGGGTTCCAGCGCATTGATGCGCGCCACCATGGGGCGCAGCGCCTTGACTTTGCGCTCGTTGACGGAGCCGAAAATCTGCTTGGCGAGGTTCAGCATGGGCGCAATCTTAAGGTTGATGCGCCGTCATGTAAGGGGCGCTGGCGAAAACGTCGAGAGCCTTGAGGTTGTTGGCTTTTCCGTGTCCCGGCGAGGTGCGCCCGGGTGCGGAAACACTCTCGACACGTGCGCGGGCGAGACTTAAGAGCGCGCCTGGGCGGTGTCAATGCGACCTCCTGGGCGCAAGCCTTGCACGCCGCCCTGCCCAGAGAGCAGAACGCATGGTCCCGACGAAGAAGTTTCTCTCCGGCGCGAGCCTCATCGGCGCCGGCCTCGCGCTGGGCTTGCTGTTGTCGGCGTGCGGTCTCGGCCGCGATGGCGGCAGCGCCGACAATGGCGGTCTTCGCGATCCCGTCATCGCCGCAACCGTTAACGGACGGCCAATTTATCGCGAGGACGTGCGCGCCTTTGCGGTGGCGCGGGGACTGCTGCGGGAAGGCGAAGACCTCAGCGCCAATTCGCAGGCCTTCTATCAGGCGCGCGACGAACTGATTGAGCGTCGCCTGTTTGCGATGGAAGCCGAGGCGCGCGGCCTCGACCGAGACCCGGCGATCAGGCGTCAGATCGAAATGGCGCGCGATGCGGTTCTCTGGTCCGCAGTGGCGGAAGACATCATCGCCAAGGCCAACGATCCACAAAACGTGGAGCGCCTTTATCGCGAAAATGTCCGGCGATTGGGGAGAGGCGAGCAACTCAGAATTCGTCACATTCAGTTCGCAACACGAGAGGCTGCCGACGCGGCGAAAAGAAGGCTCGACCAGGGCGAGCGGTTCGAGGCGCTGGCGTTTGAACTCTCGACGGATCGTGACACCGCCGCCGAGGGCGGGCTGCTTGGCTGGGGCGAGTTGAACGACCTGAGGCCGGCCTTCAGGAGGGCGATCGAAAACGCGAGCGTGGGCAGTCTGACCGGACCGTTTGAGGACGAAGGCCGGTGGCATCTGGTCCGCGTCGACGACCGGCGCGTTCAGGACGCCGAGAGCCTGCAGGCAATCCGGCCCGAAATAGTCCGGTGGCTGCTTTGGCAGGAGACGATGCAGCTGCGAGAGAGATTGGAGCGCGACGCGCGCATCGTACTGATTGGCGAACCCGAGGTTGCGCTCGATCCCGGCGAGCAGACGCCGGCGCCGGCCGACGCAGCGCCCACCGAGCCGCTGCGGCCCGCTCCGGATGTCGCGCTGCCGCCCGGTCAGACGCCGCCGCCCTTCCCATTCCCGATGGGACCGGGCGGCGTGACTGGCGGCGCACCCGTCCAGCAGCCGCAACAAAGCGCCCCGCCGCCGCGCGTCACCCTGCCGGCGCCCACTGAAAATGTCGGCGGGCCAGAGGAATGACGCCGGGCGCGGTCTCGCCGCTCGCGCCCGCACGTTTCCCCGATCTGCCCGCGATCGCCGGTCTCGAAGCCGCGATCGGCCGCGCCGGGTTCTACAAGCACGAGCGGCCGGACTTGCTGTTGATGCGCATGCCCGCGGGCACGAAAGCGGCGGGCGTATTCACCACCAACGCCGTCGGCTCGGCGCCGACGGACTGGTGCAAGCAGGCGCTGGCCGCGACCCGCGGCGGCGCGCACGGCCTGCTCGTCAACGCCGGCTGCGCCAACTCCTTCACTGGCCCGGCGGGCGACGCCGCGTGCCGGCGCGCGCTCGAAGAGGCAGGCGCGGCCATCGGTGTCGAACTGCGCGAAATGCTCGCCGCCTCCACAGGCGTCATCGGCGTCGTGCTGGATGACGCCAAGATCGCGGCCGCCCTCCTAAAGATGGAGCTGGGCCCCGTCTCGTGGCCCGACGCAGCCGCCGCAATCATGACGACGGACACCTTTGCGAAAGGCGCCGGCGCGACGTGTGAGATCGATGGCGTTCGCGCGAACCTCGCGGGGATCGCCAAGGGATCGGGCATGATCGCGCCCGACATGGCGACGATGCTCGCTTTCGTGTTCACGGACGCGGCGCTTTCCGCGCCGATCCTCGAAACGCTGCTGCGCCAGGAAACCGAGACTAGTTTCAATTCGATCACTGTCGACGGCGACCGCAGCACCAACGATTGCGTGCTTCTGTTCGCCACCGGCCAACTGCGCGCGCCGCCGATCGCGGACGCACATGACGAACGCCTCGCCGGCTTCCGCGCCGCGCTCTCGCAGGTGTTGCGCGATCTCGCCATTCAGATCGTGCGTGACGGCGAAGGCGCGACGAAATTGGTGACGGTGACGGTCGAGGGCGCGGCAAATGACGCGAGCGCGAAGATCATCGCCCGCACCATCTGCGAGAGCCCGCTGGTGAAGACCGCCATCGCCGGCGAGGACGCCAATTGGGGTCGCATCGTCATGGCCGTCGGCCGCAGCGACCAGCTGGTGAAGCGCGAGCTGATTTCTGTGCGCTTCGGCCACCTCTGGGCCGCGCGCGACGGCATGATCGCGCCGGACTACGACGAAGCGGCGATGAGCGCGTACATGCAGCGCCCAGAGCTGGAGATCGCCGTCACCGTCGGCCCCGGCCCCGGCCGCGCGACGATGCACACCTGCGATCTGACGAAACGATACGTGGAGATCAACGGCGATTATCGCAGCTGAGAACGGCCAAGCTCTATGCGCCTGCCCGCCCCCTGCGCGATGCCAGCGCCACACGCACCCTCTGGCCAAGTGTAGCGTCCAGCAGCGGCTTTTCGACGATCTCCACCTTCGCCGCGGCGGCGCGGCGTCGCACTTGGAGCGGCGGGTGGGAGGTCACCAGAATCGCCGGCGCGTCGACGCCGAGCGCGCGCAGCCGCGCAATGGTCTCGAGGCCGCAGATGCCGGGCAGCCGCTCATCGACGATGAGGCAGGTGTCGCCATCCCGAGGCGGCGAAGCCAGCAACTCCTCGCCCGAGCGGCAGGTGCGCACATCGTAGCCCTCGGTCTCGAATGCGAAGCGCAACGCGCCGAGCACGTGCGGGTCGTCATCGACGACGACCAGATGGGCCTGGGGCTCGGGCGTGCGCATTGTCGCACGCGTAGCGCAGCTTGCTCAATCCGATTTGCGCGAGGTCAAACCTTCCCCTCATGAAGGAGCGCCATGCGCACGAGATCGGACAAAGTGCGGGCGCGCATCTTCTCCATAACGTTGGCCCGGTAAATCTCTACCGTGCGCGGGCTGATGCCGAGCTTGAGCGCCGCGGACTTGTTCGACTCGCCCGCCGCGATCTGATCGAACACGTCCCTCTCGCGCGGCGTCAGCTGGTCGATCCGGGTACTGATATCCTCGCGCTCGGCCTGCCGGCCGGCCACGTTGGATATGCGCTGGCGGGCATTCTCGATGGCGTTCATCAAGGCGCGCTCGTCGAACGGCTTCTCGAGAAAATCGACTACGCCGGCCTTCATCGCCTCGACCGCCATGGCGACATCTGCGTGCCCGGTCAGCACGATCACCGGCTGGCCGATCCCCAGCTCCTTGAGGCGCGCCACAAGCTCGAGGCCTGTCATGCCCGGCATGCGCACGTCGGTGACGATGACGCCCGGCTCGAGCGCGTCGGCGCGTTCGAGCAACTGCGGCGCCGATTCATAGGTTCTGACTTCGTAATCGGCGGCGCCCAACGCAAAGCTGAGGGAATCGCGGACGGCGGCGTCGTCATCGACGACATGGATGACAAATTGTTCGCTCATGCGCCCGCCACCACGTTATCTTCCGCGTGCGCCAGCCGCACCGTGAAGCGGAAGACCGTCCCGCCGCCGGGATTGGGCTCGCTCCAGATGCGCCCGCCGTGCGCTTCCACGATCGTGCGCGAGATCGACAGGCCGATGCCCATGCCGGTCGGCTTGGTCGTCACGAACGGCTGGAACAGGCGCTCCGCCGCCACGGGATCGAGGCCCGGTCCGGTATCCGCCACTGTCACCATGGCCATATCGGCTTCCACCGAAGTTGCAACGTTGAGCTCGCGCCGCTCGACATCCTGCATCGCATCCAGCGCGTTGCGAACCAGATTGACGATGACCTGCTGAATCTGAACGCGGTCGACGATCACGCGATCCAGATGCGGGTCCATCTCATACTTCACCGACACGCCGCTCTCCTTCGCGCCCAACATGGCGAGCCCGCAGGCTTCGTGCACCAGCTTCGCCAGCGATTCCACGCTGCGCTCCCCCTCCCCGCGCGCCAGGAAATCGCGCAGGCGGCGGATGATGTCTCCGGCCCGCAACGCCTGCTCGGACGCCTTCTCGATCGCCTCCGCCACGCGCGGATCGCTGCGTTCGGCGCGTTCGATCAGGCGTTTGGCGCCGTTCATGTAATTGGCGATCGCGCTCAGCGGCTGGTTGAGCTCGTGCGCAAGCGCCGAGGCCATCTCGCCCATGGCGCTCAAGCGCGAGATGTGCACCACTTCCGCCTGCAGCTCGCGCACGCGCGCCTCGCTTTCCTGCCGCTCGGTCAGATCGCGCACGAAACCGGTGAAATACCGCGCGCTGCCCGAGCGGACTTCGCCCACGGCCAATTCCAGCGGAAACACAGATCCGTCCTTGCGCTCGCCGACAACAACGCGGCCGATGCCGATGATCCGCTTCTCGCCGGTCGTCAGATAGCGGTCCAGATAAGCATCGTGCTGCGCCCGATAGGGCTCCGGCATCAGCATGCTGACGTTGCGGCCGAGCACTTCCCTGGGCTGCCAGCCGAACATGCGTTCGGCTGCGGCGCCATAGGATTGGATGACGCCGCGATCGTCGATGACGATCATCGCCTCCGGCGCAGTCTCGAAGATGGAGCGAAGGTGCGCCTCGCGCTCCTCCAGCAGGCGGGCCGAAGACTCGCGTTTACGCCGCCGCCGCACCGCCCACTCGCCAATGACCGATGCGACGAGCCCGAGCAGGGCAAACAGCACGGCGTGATCGAATTGGGCAAAGCCACGCTCGGGGCGGAGCACGTATCCAAGTCCGAGGCCCACCAGGGTCAGCAAGGCGCCGGGCAGGAAGCCGCGCCAAAAGGCGACGGCCGCGACCGCAGACGTCATGATGAGGGTCAGCGAGCGAAGCTCCATCGTGCGCGGGAAGAGCAGCACAACCGCGACGGTCACAGCGGCGAAGGCAACGAAGAGTGCGGCGTCGATCAGGCGATCGCGCCGCGCCCACTCCTCCAGAAGCGCCGTCGCCTTTCTTCTAAGCTCGCTCGTCAATTCGCCGCCCTGACCATCAGCAGTTTACGCGCCGCAGGCGCGACCGGCCAAGCGCTGCGAAGCAGCACGTACCTACCGCCTATTGCCAACGCCATACGGGGTTCCCCTTAAGCGTCCATCCCGAATTTCGGGCGCCGGTTGGCCCCGTTAGCCTCGCGCCATCATTTCGAAGGACGAGGCCTATGACCACCCCCCAAACAAGCGCCGACATCATCGACCTGGGCCCCGACCTCTGCCTGCGCGGGACGCGCATGCGCTTCGAACGCAACGCGGAGATTTTCGGCGAAGAGGAGCCGGCCGAGTACATCTACCGCGTCGTTTCCGGCGCAGTGCGGACGATCCGCTTCTCCCCGGACGGGCGCCGACAGATTCTCGCCTTCCACATGCCGGGCGATGTTTTCGGCGTCGAAATCGGCGATGCGCACAGCTGCACGGCCGAAGCGGTCAGCGCCTGCGATGTCGTCCTCGTGCGCCGCTCGCTGCTGCAAAAGGCCGCCAACGAAGATGTGCGCGCGGCGCGCCGGTGGCTGGAAATGACCGGTCAGAACCTGCTGAGCGCGCAAGACCATACGCTGATCCTCGGCCACAAGGGCGCCGGCGAGCGCGTCGCGTCCTTCCTGCTTCGTTTCGCCGAGCGGACCGCCGGCGGTCAGCACATCGACTTGCCCATGTCGCGCGCTGACATCGCCGATCATCTCTGCCTGACCATCGAAACGGTGTCGCGGACGCTGAGCGAACTTGAGCGCCAATGCGCGATCGCGCTGCCGACGTCGCGCCACGTGGTTATGCGCAGCCGCTCGGCCTTGATGCAGCTGCAGGCGGCCGCCTAAGCACGATGGCCACGACTGCCGAGCAACGTCGCGCGTACGGCGGCATTCCGCTATTCGGGCTGGGCTTTCGCCCGTTCTTTCTCTTCGCCGCCGTCTGGGCCGCGAGCGCGCTGCCGCTGTGGATCGCTTCGGTGGTCGGCTGGGCGCCGCAGCTCACGCGCGACTGGCACGTGCACGAGATGCTGTTCGGCTATCTCGGCGGCGTCATCGCCGGTTTCCTGCTGACGGCCGTGCCGAACTGGACCGGGCGCGTGCCGGTCGCGGGCGCCCCGCTGGCGGCGTTGTTCGGCTTGTGGGCGGCGGGGCGCGTTCTAATGCTCGCAGCTCCGGATGCTGGCGTTTCCGCCGCTGTCGACACCGCGTTTCTGTTCGTGCTGGGGCTGATCATCGCCCGCGAAGTGATCGCCGGGCGCAACCTGCGCAATGCGCCCGTGTGCGTGCTGATCCTGGTGCTCGCAATGGCTAACGCGCTGACGCACTTTCGCGCCTTCGAGGCTGAGCTCGCGCTGCTGGGCGAGCGCATCGGGCTGGGCGTCGTCGCCATGCTGGTGGCGCTGATCGGCGGACGCATCACGCCGAGCTTCACGCGCAACTGGATGGCCAAACACGCGGTGAAGCCGGAACCCGCTTCGCCGGGCCGCTTCGATCTCATCGCGCTCGCAGTCACCGCCGTGGCGCTGCTCTCCTGGATCGTTGCGCCTCAGCTGCAGGTCGCCGGCGCCGCGCTAACGATCGCCGGCGCGCTGACCGCAATGCGCCTCGCGCGCTGGCAAGGCTGGCGCACCGGGGCCGAGCCTTTGGTGACGATCCTGCACATCGGCTATGGCTGGCTTGCACTTGCGCTCGCCTTGCTCGGCGCCTCGATCCTTGCGCCCGGCGTCGTGCCGCCGACCGCCGGCGTGCATGCGCTCACCGCCGGCGCGTTCGGGGTGATGACGCTGGCGGTGATGACGCGCGCCAGCCTCGGTCACACGGGCGGGCCGCTCACGGCAGACCGCGCGACGCAAGCCGTTTATCTCTTGGTCAATCTCGGCGCGGCGCTTCGCGTGGCGTCGCCCTTCCTGCCGCAGCACTACGCGGCGCTGCTCGTTGTCTCCGGGCTCTGCTGGGGCGGCGCGTTCGTGCTGTTCGTTGCAGGTTACGGCCCGTTGCTGCTGCGCGCGCGCCGGCAAGCTTGAGCGCTGGCGGACGCTCCGCGTTTTCTTGCTTCTGCGCGCCCGCATGCGCCAGAGTGGCGCGCCGACGAGATGCGAGTCGAAAGGCGTGTGCGGATGACGGACTTTGCGCAGGGCGCGTGGACGGCGAGCCTCACGCCGCTCAACGCCGATCTCAGCATCGATCTCGAGGCGTATCTCGAGCATCTGCGATGGTTGCTGGATGCGGGCAGCGCCGGTGTCGCCGCACTCGGCACGACGGGGGAAGCCAACTCGTTCTCCGTGGCGGAGCGCCTGGAGGTCATCGGGGCGCTGGCGAAGAGCGGCGCGCCGCGCGAGCGCCTGGTCATAGGCGTGGGTTGTTGCGCGGCGCCCGACACGATCACGCTGACGCGCGCGGTGTTGGACGCCGGCTACAGCAACGTGCTGATGCTGCCGCCGTTCTATTACAAGAACGTCTCCGATGAAGGCATCTACCGCGCCTACGCGCACGTGATCGAGAGCGTCGGCGATGCGTGTCTGCGCGTGCTGGTCTACGACTTTCCGCAAATGACCGGCGTAAAGATCGGCGCGGCGCTGCTGGCGCGGCTGGCCAGCGCGTTCAAAGGGATTGTTATCGGGGTGAAGAATTCATCCGGCGACTGGGCGGCGATCGAGACGACGATCGCGGAGCTGCCCGGCTTTCTCGTGTTCGCCGGCTCCGAGCGCTTCCTGTTGACGACGCTGCGCGCGGGCGGTCCGGGCTGCATCTCCGCGACCGCCAACGTCACGGTACGCGCGCTGGCCGCGCTCGCTCAGGACTGGCAGACGCCCGACGCCGAGGCCCGCCAAGCAGCCATTACCAATACGCGGCTCATGCTGGAGCAACTTCCCGCGATCCCGGCGCTGAAGGAGATCATGGCGCTGGCAACTGGACGCCCGAGCTGGCGGCGTCTGAGGCCCCCGCTCGTCAATCTGGCGCAGGACGATGCCGCGCGTCTGCTGGCGCAGGCGCATGAGGCCGGCCTGATCGAGGCGGTGCGCTGCGCATGACGACGCGCATTGCAAGTCCAAAAGCATGGCAGGGACAGCTGGCGGTGGGCGCAGTCACGAGCGAACCGGTCTCCGCCCCGCTATATGCGAAACCCTCGCTCGAGGCGACGTCTGGCCGCCACAGCCAGGCGTCATCGGAGACGGCGGTGGATGTGAGCCGGCCCGAGCCGTCATAGCCGTGATCGAAGACAACGCTCGCGCCGTTGAAGACGTGCGTCAGCGTATCGAGATCGTTGTCGATCTCCCAGGCATAGGCGATCGACGACACCGGCGCGCCCAGCGCCGGCCCGAACGCCGCGGAGGTGCGCCGCGAGCGCGCGTCGTACTGATAGCGCGCCAGCGTCGCGACCGCGCCCGGCGCGCCGCCGCGCACTTCGGTGAGCCGGTTCAGCGCATCGTAGACATGTTCCGCGCGCCAATTGTCCGGCCACACGATCGCCGTGCGGTTGGAGGCGGGATCGTACTCGTAGCCGACATTCAGCCCGTCCCAACGCTGCTCGGCCGCGAGCCGCCCGAAGCCGTCATGATCAAGGAACGCGCAAAACGGGTATCCCTGAAGGAGCCGGTGCTCAATCCTAGTCTAATCTTAAGTAGGAGAGATCAGTTCGAAGGTCGAAATAGCTATAGCCCGACGCCTTAAGCCGGCTTTCGAAGGCATCTGACCCGTGACGTTCGATGAATTGCGCTTCGACGTTCACCAGCGGCATCAACCACGATAACGTGAAACGAAGTGGTCCCAGCTCGATCTCGTTCACCTCCGCTGGAAGAAAAAACGGCACCGATACGAACAAGTGCGTGTAGTCCCCAATCGCATTGCTAGTCGGGCCTATGGCAACGACATCGGCGGGCTTGAGCGATCGCTTTGTCATGTGAAAGAACATTGCATAACTGAGAACCTCAAGCACTGCTTCTTCGTCCAAGAAATCGTGCGCGATGAACTCATCACGGTATCGGCTACCTTGATCGGAATAGGCTGAGCAACCATTTGTCGTGTAGACCGCGTGCTTATTCCAGGACCAGACGTCTATCTCCGCATTACCATTAGTATCCAGGACGCGCTGCAAAGGTCGCCTGAGATCTGTCCAACGAAAGCCGAACGCAGTCAGCCCCGCGTGCAGTAGCTCGCGATGTAGTGCGTCATTGCTCATCCCGTTCCCGATATCTCTCGCGTTGGGCAGCGCCCTCTCGCCGCTGACAGGTTGCACAGTTAGAGCCGGCCAGCGACTCCTCACTCCGGGCGTATGCACGACGCTCGGCTGCTGTCATCTCACTTCCGCCGTGCTGCCGGTAATGGTCTGAAAGAGCAGGATCGTGTTGGGCCCAAGGCTCCGTCTCTGTTCCGCTTCGCATTTCTCTGCCGCAGCTAGGACATGGCTGCCCCTCCCCTGCCTCACGGGCCTCCCTTGCCGCTCTCGAGCTAGATGGGTTTCCATATGCTGACTGACGCGTGCCATCCCCATAGGCTCCAGGGCAGTTATGAACCAACACGCCCGCTTCGCCAACGAAGTAGGTTTCGAAATCGGCCACCGTCAAGTTGTAGGTGTTGGCTACGCGGGCCGTCTCCCTTACAGCTGCCACGACCATGCCGCGCCCGTCCAAGGTCACGACAGCCATACCGGGCCTAAGTTCTTCAGTTCGCCGCCAGCCTATCCCTGCAATCCACCACGGGTGATCGTCCGTTGTCTCGAAGCGAGGCTCGGCGCCCTCCGGGCTATTCAGCGCTACTTCCCAAATCACTCGCTCATGGCGACGGACGAGGTTAGTGACAGGCTTATAGGCGGTCTCGCCGGTATCGACATCGCGGGCGAGAACGAGCTCGCCTACTTCGATTTCTTCTATGGGGCGTAGTCCCTCACTCGTTTGGACCAATGTCCCGGCAACGAAGCAGCACGTTGCGCGTGCGGCATCGGCAGCACGGTTAGCGTCGTTCGCCCTGTCGGCGAGGCGGAAACCGCCTCTCACAAGGAGGCCCCCTCCCGTGGCGCCAGGCAACAGCAGCCCCACCACGTTCGCTCCCATCGAGAGGCCATTCTCCCAGTTGAGACCGTTTTGCGCGATGTCAGCCGCATCGGCCGCGATGAATGCAATGTCGATGGCGGATTCAACGTAACGCCCCGTGGGATCACGTCCGTTCAGCGGATCGTTGCCGACGTAGGCGTAGAGGTTCATCTGGTCGGCGTAGAGCAGCGGGTCCGTCTCTAGGAAGCGGCCGAGCTGAGGCGCGTACATGCGGGCGCGGTAGTGGTAGAGGGCGCTCTCGGCGTCGAAGCGGCGGGCGTTGTAGCGGAAGGGCTGGCCGGTGGAGACCAGCGGCTCTTCCACGCCATAGGGCGTGTAGAGGTAGCGGTCCGCGAGCTGGCCGGACGCATTCGCCAGGGCGACGATGTTGCCGAGCCGATCCTGGTGATAATAGTAGAGCTGCGGGCCGTTCACGTACTCGATGTACGCCACCGGCTGATCGGTGCCCGCGCCCGGCACATAGCGCCTGAGCACGGTGTTCGTCGTCGGATGATACTCGGCGATCTCCTCCGCGCCCGCGTGCACGAAGCGCACTTGCGCGACGTTGTCGCCCGAGCCCGAGCGCGCGATGCGGCGGTCGAGGCCGTCATAGGCATAAGCAGCGTTGAACACGCCTGTGCGCGCGGCGCTGGTGAGCCGGTTGGCGCTGTCGTGTGTCAGCGCGAGCCCATCCCAGCTCGCGAGATTGCCGCGCGTGTCCCAGGTCAGCGTCTGGCCCGCGACTGTGGGATATTGATCGAGCACGTTCGCCGCGCCGTAGCTCTCGCTCGATGCGATCGCCGGCCGCCAGAGCCAATCGTCGTTGGAGACGGCGGTGGATGTGAGCCGGCCCGAGCCGTCATAGCCGTGATCGAAGACAACGCTCGCGCCGTTGAAGACGTGCGTCAGCGTATCGAGATCGTTGTCGATCTCCCACAGGTACGCGATCGACGACACCGGCGCGCCCAGCGCCGGCCCGAACGCCGCGGAGGTGCGCCGCGAGCGCGCGTCGTATTGATAGCGCGCCAGCGTGACGACGCTGCCGGCCGCGCCGCCGCGCACTTCGACGAGGCGGTTCAGCGGATCGTAGACATATTCCGCGCGCCAATCGTCCGGCCAGACGATCGCGGTGCGGTTGGAGGCGGGATCGTACTCGTAGCCGACATCGAGCCCGTCCCAGCGTTCTTCGCTGATGAGGCGGCCAAAACCATCGAACACGAACTGAGTCCAGCGCTCGGGCTCGGCCCCCGCCGGATCGAACGCCGCGCGCGTCTGCTCGCCGGCGCGGTTGTACTGGAACGCGAACGTCCCTTCCGGCGTCGTGCGCGTCAGCACGCGGCCGGCATTGTCGTAGCTCATCGCATGCTGCTGGCCGGCGCGGTTGGTGAAGTTCGTCACCTCGCCGGCGAGATTGCGCTCCTCGACCGTGGTCGTCCCGTCCGGGAACGTGGTCGTGCGCACGCGCCCGTAGGCGTCGAGCGAGACATTGGTGTCGTAGTTCGCCGTGACTTGCGTGCACGCTGCGTCGCCGTTCGACCCGCGCGCGGGACGATAGCGCGTCGGCGCGTCCCAGAACGCGTAGGCGAGGCTGCGGCTCGCCTGCTCCTGCGATGGCACGCCGACAGCGCGCCGCTCGCACGTGAGGCGGCCGGCGGGATCGTAGACATACTCGGTGCGGCGCGCCGCGCCGTCGGTGGCGCTGAAGAGCCAGTCGCGCGCATCGTAGCTGAACACGTCGGCGTCGAGCGCCGGATCGATGACGCGTTCGAGCCGACCTGTGGGCGTGTAGCGCGCTTCGCTCGTGGCCCAGTCGTTGCCAGTAGGCTCCGTCAACTCGCGCACGAAACGCAGACGGCTGTTGAGATCGTACTCGAACGTCGTGCGCGCGGCCAACGCCGCGCCCGAGCCGCCCATGCGCCGGTCGAGTTGGATCATGCGACGTGCGCCGTCGTAGCTCGCGGCTGT
>Ga0209172_10001978_pt1 | contig 39154 bp, 28 predicted proteins | sample LarsenN4metaG_FD_184113 | JGI IMG/M metagenome (GOLD analysis project Ga0209172, IMG submission 184113) | Hot spring sediment bacterial and archeal communities from British Columbia, Canada, to study Microbial Dark Matter (Phase II) - Larsen... ... | reverse complement strand
AGTCGTGAAAAAACCTGTATCAAAATTTCGTTCTAAAAAACCGCAACACAGAGGGACTGGACAACGAGTAGAAGCTCCGAAATTTCATATCACTAATCAGCTTTCTAGCCTTAACTGAACCGTATTGGATTATATATAACTCTGTAGCGAAATTTGATTTGGCTGTGTCCAACCGTGGCTACATAAATGAAATTAGTAAAGGTGGCTTCTAAGGACTTTGCTTTTATCGCTGTGAATTCTGATTTAAGATGGGGTTGTAAAATTTCTGTGTGGTGTATCAAATATTTTAGATCCCCCTAAATCCCCCTTACAAAGGGGGACTTTGATCCTTGTTCCCCCTTTTTTAAGGCTACGGTGTACACACATCTTTTTTCCTAAGTGCAAAATGTGGCTCGATCCCCCTAAATCCCCGTTAAAAAGAGGGACTTTGATTCTTGTTCCCCCTTTTCTAAAGCTATGGTGTACACACATCTTTTTGCTAAGTGCAAAATGTGGCTTTATCCCCCTAAATCCCCGTTAAAAAGAGGGACTTTGATTCTTGTTCCCCCCTTTTTTAAGGCAGGGCTGTTTCATTCCACAAGATGAATGAGTTTGTCAATATCATGCGAGAGAAATCTTTGAGCAATTGTGATGGAATAATAACCATTGCGACGCAAGATGTTGAGAGCGATTGCTCTAATAATGGAAAGATTTGCGGGAGCGTAGCCAAGACGGATAGTGGAACAGTCCTCTTTGAAAACAACATCTTTCACCCAGTGCAAGCAGTTTTCGATACCCCAATGACCACGAATGCCGAGAGCAAATTCCTTAGCCGTGCAAATCAAACTGCTAATATAACAAACAATTTCATGATATTTCTTACCCTTTCTTGTACCGATTCTTTCGACCTTGACTAAAGATTTTATTCCAGTCCATGCTGGGTCAATTCCATTGACATCATGAAAAACTTCGACAATACGTGTTGTCAATCTATCTCTAGTTCTTTCGGTCTCGATTACACGATAATTTGGTTTTTTTGTAGCGGCAATGTGTTGAATATGGCTATGTAGTTTGGGCTGATTATCTTTAACCGCAATCACATAATCATTGCCACTTTCTCTAATTATTTGGCAAGTTTTTTTTGACAATGTAAGGAATCAAAGCTCAAGACCACACCTTCTAGACCCAATGCTGTAATTAACTCTTGGACAACTTGAATTTCACTTTTGAGCTGATTCTCAAATTTTTCCATCCCCACAACCAGCCCTCTTTTGCAAGCAAACACCGATACTATACTGACAAAATTTTGATTATATGAACTGTAGTTTTGTACTGTCCCCTTAATACTTTTACCATCTGTAGCACACCATTCTGATAACTCTAAATCCACATAACTTTTTGCCCATTCATTAAACTTTTAAGCCAGTTTATCGAAATCTACTCCCATGACTACACGTCTGATTGTTGAATATGATGGTACTCCATGTTTTTGTATCCCAAATTTCTCTATTAATACCCCTCTATGCCTTTTGACAAAATCTCCCCATCCCCGATATCCCACGTATCCATTCATTGTTCCCATTATGACAAACAGCAACACTAACCACAGTGGATGTCTTCTGCCATCAGTTGTTCTAAAATCTTCCACTTGCTTCAATTTTTCAATCAGTTCCGCACCCATCATTTTTATCCCCTCAACCCTTGCTATTTTACCTGTTTTAGGGAATGAAACAGCCCTGCCTTAAAAAGGGGGGTTAGGGGGGATCAATAAATACTTAAAATCACACCCAAGCCATTCTTAAATAACCTTTAACTAATATCAATTGTATTTTTACTAAATAGATGAAGTAGGAAATTAATCTATGGTGATGAGAAAACTGCGAAAGTTCTTGAAAAATATTCAAGATTTGAATTGGGGTGAAAGAGTAGAAGCAACCAAGACTGGCGCGGAAGCTGCTAAAGCTGTGTTTGATTTGGCAAAAGCGGTTAAAGAAAATAAACCCAATTTGCAAAACCTTAAACCCTATGTCGAACAGTTTTCTTCATTATTTGATGTATTTAATAGCCCTTTAGGTCAAATTACTAAAGAAGTAATTCCCTTTGCGCCGCTTGCTATTACTATACTTCAGGTTATTTGTGATGCTACTAAGCAAGAGCCGAGTTTATCAGACTGTGTGCTGCTAGTTAGTCAGGCTGCTTATATAGATAGTTTTAAAGAAATTTGCCAACAAAAACAGGAGTTATTTAAGAATATTAATCTAGACAGTAAAGCTTCTGATGCTTTAGCTAGGCAGATTCAGAAATTAGGTGAGCAAGACTTTGAGGAGCGAGAAACTAAAAAAGCGATCGCTTATTTTCATGAGTCGCAACTGGCGGAAGCATTTAATCAGATTTTACAGCAAAGATTGGAAGAGGCTGGGTTAAAAACAGAAGCCGCAGAAGATATTACTCAACAGGTAGCACGCAAGACTGATGACTATATGTTGTCGGAGTTGGTCAAAGTTGGGGATAAAGTCAAGCAATTGGTGGACTGGTATAGTGCAGGAGGTAAGGAGAAACTAGAGAAACATCTGAGTATTGAAGATTATTTAGAAACAGTAATTGCCCCGAAACCTCAAGAATATATTTTTGATGAAACTCAGATTACCTTTGAAGATTTGTATGTACCTTTGCAAGTCAAAGAAGTTGCTAGTATCAGTGATAAAAATATTGACTTGGAAGATTGGGTTAAAACAATTCTTCGTGACTCGGACCCAAAAAAGCCGAAACAAGTCTTGTTTATTCAGGGGGAAGCTGGACGGGGTAAAAGTGTATTTTGCCGGATGTTTGCCGACTTGGTGAGGCGAGAATTACATCCCAGCTTTACTCCTGTTTTAATTAGGCTGCGGGACTTGCGGGTTTTAAAAGATAATCTGACTGATACGCTGGAGAACTATTTAGAAAACCTGGATTTTGTTCAGAGTGATTCCGGCTGGCTGACGGATAAAAATACCAGATTTTTGTTTTTATTGGATGGTTTTGATGAGCTATTACTAGAAGGAAGAGCTAGCGGCGGCTTGAAAGAATTTTTGGAACAGGTTGAAAGATTTCAAAAAGATAGCTTTTGCCATCATCAGTTTTTAGTGACAGGTCGTCCTTTGGCATTACAAGGAATAGACCGCCTACTTTCACAAACGAAAAGTTTAAAGCGTGTTGAACTTCAGCCAATGAATGACACAATTCGGGAAAATTGGCTGAATAAATGGACTGCAAAAGTTGGTGAACAAGAAGCGAAGGAATTTGAGCAGTTTTTGCAGGCTTGTCCTGATGAAATTAAAAATAAATTAGCACGAGAACCTTTACTACTTTATTTATTAGGACGAATGCACCGAGAAAAACATTTTAATGTGCAGATGTTTGCAGGTGCAGAAGGTATCCAGGCGAAAATCCGTATTTATGATCAGTCGGTGAGATGGGTTTTAGAAAAACAACGAGGGGATGAAAATGATCGCTTGACTAATTTAGAAAGTGAAGATTTACGGCAGTTCTTAACTGAAGCAGCATTGTGTGTAGTGCAGTCGGGGAATGAATCTGCAAGATTGGCGATATTAGAAGCAAGGCTTAATGATAAAGATAGTAACAGCCCAGCTGCTAAGTTAATTCAGCAAGCTAGACATGAAAGTCCCTCGGAAAAAAATCAACAACAGAAGTTACTTAATAATTTGTTGACAGCCTTTTATATCAAACCAGCCTCTGGTGATAAAGGTGGCTCAGTGGAATTTGTCCACAAGAGTTTTAGCGAGTTTTTATTTGGAGAACGGTTAATAGAAAGCTTTGTGGATTGGACAACTAAGGTCAAGAAACGTCAGCGAGAAGAAGACTTTGTTCCGACAGATGCGATGAATAAGCAGATTTATGATTTGCTTGGTTATGGGAATTTAACCCGTGAAATTGTCGATTATTTAATGGGTTTGTTGGTTACAACTCCAGAGTTTCAAGATGCGGGACGTTTGGTAAACCTCTTTCAAAGATTAGAAGAGTTTTACTTTCGTTGGTGCGATGGTGAATTTATTGATGCAGAAGATACCAACTTACCCCAGATTAAGAAAAAACAATTAAGGGAGCAATTACCAGACAGAGAAACTCACTTGGGTTTGCGTCAGGTGGATGTATATACAGGGCTGAATGTGATGATTGTGCTGCTAGAGTTGCATCGTTACGCCCGATCAAAAGATGACATCAAAGACCATATCAATTTTCACCCGTGCGGTAAACCAAATACTACTCAATTTGAATCAGCACGCTTGCTGCGTATTATCGGTTATAGTCACTGTCTAAGTGTCTCTGCTTTTAGAGAAAATTTAGGATTATTCCTCAGCAATGCCGACCTCAGCAATGCCAGACTTTGGGATGCCAACCTCAGCAATGCCAGACTTTGGGATGCCGACCTCAGCAATGCCAGACTTTGGGATACCGACCTCAGCAATGCCGACCTCAGCTTTGCCAACCTCAACAATGCCAACCTCAACAATGCCAACCTCAGCTTTGCCAGACTTTGGGATGCCAACCTCAGCAATGCCGACTTCAGCGATGCCAACCTCAGCAATGCCGACCTCAGCAATGCCGACCTCAGCAATGCCGACTTCAGCAATGCCAACCTCAGCAATGCCAACCTCAGCGATGCCGACCTCAGCAATGCCGACCTCAGCTTTGCCAACCTCAGCAATGCCAACCTCAGCGATGCCGACCTCAGCTTTGCCAACCTCGGCTATGCCAACCTCAGCGATGCCGACCTCAGCGATGCCGACCTCAGCGATGCCAACCTCCGCAATGCCAACTTCAGCAAAACCAACCTCCGCAATGCCAACTTCAGCAAAGCCAACCTCCGCAATGTCAATCTTGATGCAGTTGTATGGAATAGTAATACAAAGTGGCTAAATGCTACAGGACTAAATAGGGCATTAAACATACCTCCAGAGTTAATGCAAGATTCGGCTTTCGCAGATGCTTACAATAATTCTTAATCTGTACAAGTATTCCTAACAATAAATTACGCCTGATGTGAATTAGTAAAACCTTCTATATCCTAAAAATAGCCGATGCTTGAAGCTAATGAGACTCGGTAGGGGCGGGTTAATCAAATATCATGAACAATTAACGATGATCTCGGTGAACCCGCCCCTACAAATGTCTATACTTGCCAAAACAGCCTGCGCGGTTTTACATAAACCCGCCTGAGTATAGCGTTGCGAAATAAACAATTATTATGAGTAGAACTTTCTGGAAAGTGCTGGGAGTCCTATCATTACTGGCTGGGATTTCCTTGTTGATGCAATCTCCTGGTGTATTTGCGACTCGACCCCCAGATAAACAACTGGAATTTATTATTGGTACAGCAGCATTAGTAGGATTATGCGGTTTATTTGCGATCGCCTGTTGGTTTCCCCAAAGTCATCAAATTACATTACGGGTAATTGGCTTATTTGGCATGGCTTCATGCCTTTTTTCTATCTACGATATTTTCCGCGTTCTTCCTCCTAATTGGCTGGCCATCTCGCCCCGCTTGGTGTTAATTATAGGCTTTTGGCTACCTGTTTCATTTTTCCTCATCAAAAAAGGCAGCATGAAGGACTATTGAGATTTTACATGATTATTAATAACTGGACTTTCTCAATCGACAATTACTAAACATTCTTTCTGCACTTTGGTCAACATATCTTGAAAAGCAGGAGTGTAATGACCTTGTTCATCGACAATTCTCCGCAGTGTGTAATCAGCAAACCTAGGAATGATACTCAACCAAATATTTTTGCGTTGCCAAGTATCGCCGTTTGGAGAATTTTCGTCTTGTTGCATGGTGGCATTAATCAACCATAAAGGAATTTCTATACCGAAGGCAAAGGGTATAACTTGCGCTTTTTTCAAGCTTGCATCTGTAAACTGAATTTTATAAGTTAGCTTACTTAGTTGCACTAAACGCAGTAATATCTTTCCCAAAATTGAGTCTTCAAAAGTCCATTGCAAAGGCGCGTAAACGGGGAGAGACAAAGTATAGTTTTGTTCATCCCATTCTAGATTGTACATGGTGATACAATCATCTGGTGCAGGATTCCCATCCATAAAAAATACACCTTTTAACACACTGGGTAATTTTGTTTCTTGGGTTGGGATCATCCAAGTGGCAATATCATCAAATTGCTTTTTCTCGATGGAATAAATCATTATGAGTACATCTGTGTAAATTACAGTTTGGATCAACCAGAGTCAGAAGCACAGAGAGAAAAACTGTTGATTTATTCAAATTTATGAGTAAAGCCTTGAAGGACTAAATCATCTGGCGTGAAGGGTTTAAAGTTGGTAAAATCCCATTTGGCTTCTGTTGATGATTGCCATTGATATTTTTGTAATAGATACAAGCAAAATGTTTTGATGATGGCAATTGATAAGGAAGTACCGGGGCAAACTCGTTCATGTCCTTGGCTATTCCAAGATAAGATGTCGGAAAAGTCTCGTGTTACATCAAAATTATCAGGATTTTCGTATCTATTTGGATCTCGATTGGCCGTGAAGATAGAACCCATTAACAACGTCCCTTTTTGGAATGGGCATTTTGTTTCCCCAAAGGAAATTTCACCTGATTGATTGGTAAATTGACTGACAAACCGCACGGGAGGATAGAGACGGGCTGTTTCTAAAATTACTTTTTCGGTGAGTGTGGCATTTTCTAAGGCAGATTGATTAAAGGTTTCTTGCCCATTCCAGATATTATTTACTTCTGTTGTTAGCTCATTTCTTAAGCCATCATTGAGACAAAGAACGCCAATTACTGAGCCTAGCAACGCACTTGTTCCAGCAGTTCCGGCCAGATGAGTCATATCAAATAGGGTGTTGGCAATCTGGTGTTCATTTAATCCATGCTGAGAACCAATTTCTAAGAAAGTTGCCCATTTGGGAGATTGTTTATATCGCTCAATTAAACGCTGGCGATGTTCAATGAGTGGTGCGCTTTTGTTTCTCAGTAGATACTTGACTACGAAATTAGGTAACAATGCCAATCCTATATCTTTGATATAAGCTTTAGAACTAGTTACTTCGTCTTCAGTTAATGACATCTCAAATACAAGTTGGTGCAGAATTCGCAGCAGCATTGCTGGTATATCGTTGCCAATATGTAATTGACCTTTTTTGGACAAATCTGCTAAGTTTTGATTTACTAGTTGTCCTAATATTTCGGCCTTTTCTAAAGGGTCTGGTACTGCTTGCAATATTAAAGCTCGTACAGCAGTATGTTCTTGACCATTCGTTCCCAAACTCAGGGGATTGTTGAGGAGATAGCTAGATGCCATCATTTTAATGATGCCTAAATAATTAGTTCTAATTTGAGGCTCATTTTGCATCAGCCTTTTAACATCAGCGTGAGTAGAATGAACGATCGCATGATCTAAGGCAAAAAATTTGTTGCCGAGATTATCTTTGCGAATATAGAGAAAATCCCGCCAGTTTGTGAAGATGAGGGTGGCTTCCCAATAATAGAAAATGAACAGCAGCAGTTTACCAATAGGGCTAGTATTACCGACTTTAGCCAGAATAGATGCAAGTCGGATTTGGCGATCGTGGGCTTTGAGGACTTTATCTTTAAGTTGCATAGTTGTTGGGGATTGGGAGAAGAGAGCAGGGGGAGCAGGGGAAGTAAAAGAAGCAGGGGAAGAAAAAACTAATGACTATTTACAGTTTTTGAGTAAAGCCTTGCAGGATTAAATCATTGGGAGATACGGCTGTAACGTTGTCAAAATCCCACTTGACTTCTGTTGATGATTGCCATTGATATTTTTGGAACAGATGTAAACAGAATGTCTTGATGATGCCAATTGATAATGATCTGCCGGGACAAATTCGCTCATGTCCGTGGCTGTTCCAAGATAAGTTGTCGGAAAAATTTCGTGTTACATCAAAAGTATCAGGATTTTCGTATCTATTTGCATCTCGATTGGCTGTGAAGATAGAACCAATCAAGCGTGTCCCTTTTTGGAATGGGCATTTTGTATCCCCAACGGGGATTTCACCTGATTGAGTGGCGAGTTGACTGACAAATCGCACGGGGGGATAAAGACGGGCTGTTTCTAAAATTACTTTTTCGGTGATTGTAGCTTTTTCTAATGCAGATTTGTTAAGGGGTTCTTGACTATTCCAGATAGTATTGATCTCTGCTGTGACATCATTTCTTAAACTCTCATTAAGACAAAGAACACCAATTACTGAGCCTAACAGCGCACTTGTCCCCGCAGTCCCGGCAATATGAATCATGTCGAATAAGGTGTTACCAATCTGGTGTTCATTTAATTGATACCGAGAACCGGTTTCTCGAAAAGCTGCCCATTGAGGAGATTGTTTGTATTTCTCAATTAAACGCTGACGATGTTTAATAGTTGGGGCTGTTCTAAATGCGAGTAGATACTTGACAACGAAATTAGGCAAAGATGCGATCGCTATATCGTTGACAAAACCTTTGGAAGCTTTAACTTCTTCCTCAGATAATGATATCTGAAACACAAGTCGGTGCAGAATCCGGATCATCATTTCTGGTAGATCATTACCAATATGTAATTGACCTTTTTTCGTTGCATCCGCCAGATTTTGATTGACTAGTTCTCCTAATAACTCTGCTGTTTCCAAAGGGTCGGGCAAAGCCTGGGAGAATAAAGCCCGCGCCCCTTGATGTTCCTGTCCATTCATCCCTAAACTTAGGGGATTATTCAGGAGATAGCTAGGAGCAAGCATTCTAATGATGCCTAAATCATTGCCTCTGAGTTGTGGTTGAGTCTGCATCAGCCTTTTGACTTCTGAATAAGAAGTATGAATAACGGCTTGGTCTACGGCAAAAAATTTCTCTCCAATGTTGTCTTTGCGGATGTAGAGAAAATTCCGCCAGTTTCTTAACATGATGGCGGCTTCTAAGTAATAAACAATTAATCGCAACAGCCTACCGATGGGGCTAGTATTACCGACTTTAGCGAGAATAGATGAAAGTCGGACTTGGCGATCGTGGGCTTTGAGGATTTTATCTTGGAGTTGCATAGTTGTTGGGGGATTGGGGATTGGGACTAGGGATTGGGGACTGGGGATAAGGAAGTAAAAAGGTAAAAGAATGAAAGTTTTTGACTTTTTCCTATCCCTACTCACCACTCCCTACTCCCTAGATGTTTATGCTTTGGGGAATTTGGGAAGGTAGTAGATATTCGTAGGGTGGGCGATCGCGGTTACGCTTTTTGATGGTGGTTTCAATTTCTTCCAAATGGCTTTGGAACGATCGCAATAAGGGTTCGACTTTGGGATCTGGGAAGTGTTTTTGCGGGTATTCGCCTAGTTTATTGTAATAAACAGAACCTAGCAAAGCCAGCAGGTTATATTGTTGTTGGGCTTGATCTAGTGGTGGTAAGAAGTTGAGGTAGTCTTGCTCTGTGACTTCTCTTTTGAGAATGGAGGCTGGTAAATAACCGGCTAGGGGTACGGCTGGAGTGTAACCCATGACATCTTTTTGGGGAAAATTCACGGCGGCGTGTTGTACACTGGCAGTAAAAATAATTAAGGTAGAGGCATCAATTAAATATTCCCTGGTCTTTATCCCACCATCTTCACCAAAATCAGTGAGGCGACCGCCATTGTAAGCTTGTACCTCTTCTGCCCAGGCTTGGATATATGCGTCGTTTTGAATTTCTTGATCAGTGTTGTAGTAAAGCTTGATGTAGTCGGAAACCCATTGCCGAATTGCATCCCATAATAAAAGGGCATCATCTCGGTAAGGATACACAGGTAAGAGGTTGGGATCATCTACGCCGCGTTGCCGCAGTTGTTTGGGTAACATGGCACTGTTGAAACCATAGCTTTGCAATCCCACTACGGCTAAGACACGGGAATTATCAATGGTGGATGAGAGTAAAGTGTCAACGCCACCCAAAGGCGCAATGAGAGCGCGTTGTGCGGCATCATTGATGGCTAAAGTCCCTTCAAAATGAGGCTTGAGGAGCAAGTAGAGGGGGTGAGAGTTGGGGAGTTGACGATGGGTGGCGATCGCAAAAGTCCCTACTAATAAATGTGTTCTGCCTAGGTGGGTGACGGGTTCATGAAAGTTCGCATCCGCAATCTGAACTATGGTTTTGGCAATTAACCAAGCATATTCGCTAGATTTCGGGGTGATGATTGGGTTTTCCTCTGGATTTTGACCACATTGAATCGCCACTGGCTGTAACAGACGATTGGGATTAGAGCCTTTAGGGACTGCAAACAGTGCTAAAGGTGCATAGAGATACTTTTGATAGCTGGGAAATGTCCCGTTAAGTCCACCATTGAAAATTCCATAGTCAGCGAGATAAAGTCTACCCTCTTCTCCTGCAAGTGCGAGGGAATCGTCACTTCCCATGACGGCTTGATACTGTGCATCGCTAACGGGGAAGCGTTCTCCTAAGTTAGTAACTCGCTCAATCATCACCGGATTGTAGCCAGCAACGCGCATATAGGCGAATTCGGCATCATCCTGGAAAGTTTTGGCGATCGCTGGCGTGGGGATGATGGGAAATAATTTTTGATAGTCTGCCAAACTTTTCACATGACCTGTAGGTTTTCCTCGATCAAGTAGTTTGGTAATGCGCTGGAAAGAATCCCCCAGTATTAAGAGTCCACTTTCTTTGACCAGTGAAAACAACAAATCATCCAATTCTCGGAAATCAGTAGAAAATCCCCGAATCAGCATTTGAGGGACAATTTGCATTAATCTGGCAATCACACTGATGTTAGCCGGGATTGCCCCTTTGAGAATAGCTTCGAGAATGAAATTTTTGACATCATCACGAATTGATTGCGAACCTCGATTACCTCTGTTGGTAATCAAAGTATTCACAAAAATCATCTTTAACTCTTGAGCTAACAAACAAAACCATCTAGTCGAGAAGTCTTCCCCATCAGGTAGTTCATCCACCATTGCGATCGGTGGAATGTAGCTGTAGTTATATTTATATTGCTGTCTAGCTATTTCTAGACTGGGATTAGTTGCAGCACTGATCGAATTATTGGTGAATGATGCAGTCATGAAAACTCCGCACAGCAAATGGTTTCAACAGATTCTTAAAATTTAATTGCAAGGACTTTTGAAGTTACTTATGTAAGTAATCAGGCGATTGACAAAGTTTTACGGCTTTAAAGAAGATTAATTTTGTTGATAAACGCCAGCATAGCTAAGGCTATTATCGCAACGAGACTTTAGACCGCAGTTTTTTTAAGGAAATTTTATGTATTGAGTGTTGACTAGTAAAATCTTGGTGTCTGAAAATACCAAGATTTGATGTGTTTTTCTGCACAGTATCGTCAATGACTACTTACCGGCTACCACAGCTAACGCTTCGGTGATCGCCAGCGGTCACTATCTCGGCGAGCAATGTGATTATAGTTAAAGCACCTTTGAAAAGTGCCAAAAATAGCTTAGTCTCTTTTTTAGAAAACAATGCTGTTCTCAAGGAAGTTAACCAACAGTTTGGTGCTAACTACCTCAGCAAGATTATGTGAGGGGATTATACCAATTCTCTATAAAGTTGCACCAAATAAATGATGTAGAGACGTTGCATGCAACATCTCTACATTACTGTTAACGGTTGAGGGTTAACAGTCAACAATCAATATGAAAAGATTTACAAGTTAGATGCGCGATCGCTTAAGAGTTTTTTGTAGATTTAACTTGTGCTTCTATTGTTACACTCTTGACACCTTTAACTTCTTTAACTAATTTTTCAGCTTGTGCTAGTTCTGCTTTAGAATTAGCTGTACCTTTAATGGTAATTTCACCATTATTATTTTCAATTACCAATTTATTTCCAGGTAAACCTGTTTCTAGTTTTTTGCCAATGGCAGTTTTCAGTTCTGCATCAGTTTTGCTAATTGAAGTTTTCTGAGTCTGAGTTTTTGCTTTATTATCTGCACCATTTACTGGCAAAATAGTTGATTTATCAGTTGCTTTGGTGATTTTATCTGTAGTTTGTGTTGTCTTTTTAACATTTGTACTGGGGCTGGGGGTATTAGGAATATCCGAAGCCTTTTTAGCAGCTTCTTCACAACCAAAAGTACCAACCAATAAAAAGCCACTAACTATGAAAGTAATTAGCTTTTTCATGTTTATCTCCTAATTGAATAGTTGAAGCGGTTAATTAATGTGTGTGTCAGCTTGATGAGCAAAGTTTTACAGCAGACGAGAAGGGAGTTAGCCAATATTTACAGCAATCCCAGATAGCTGTATCTACAAACTTATACGTCTATACACTAAGAAAATCCGCAAGCTTATAGGGAAAATTTTGAATTACAATTCAACGGTAATAATTAAAATACTCATTCAGAAAATACTTGATTTTCGAGATATTCTGTAATGCTTGTATAATTCTGCTGTCAAGAGTAAATGCAGAAATAAAACCAATATAATTACTTAAATATAGAGCAGTATAAAAGTGCAAATCCAAATAAATATAGGGTAGCTTTGTTAAGGTGTGACACCTTTAAACTACATAATCATTCATGGGACTTGTTGACTACTAACAGCTAAATATGTAGATTCTTAACACCCATGTAATTCATGATGGCAAGACATCGTTTGGGAGATAAGGTTGTCAAGACGTAATGAAATGTATATGTATTAGGATGTTATCTGCTGCGTCATTGATATTAATCGAGATAAATCATCGTTTAGGCTGCAACTAGAATGGATTTTGACCAAGGGTAAGTAAGTTGTGGCGTATGATAGGGGAAATTGCGCCTAACTTGTTCGGTTATACGACTGTTATCAGAGCGTAAATAACTATAACCTCTAAATAGTAGTGAAACTTGAAATCTGAAAGCTGCTAGTAGCTCTTGAACCAAGAGGTGAAAGTCTGTGTACGAATGGATCTTGCCAAGTCTAAATGAAGTGTTAGCCGAAAGTGGATCTATTGTAGCTGAAGGCTCACCAACCAAAGCAGAGCGGCAATGGCGCATGAGTCTAGCAGCAATAGAGCATTTGTTAATCAACACTTTAGCCAATACTGCACCTGATAAAACCCTAGGACTAGTTTTAGCTGCACCCGCACCTTTATTTAGTCAGCCAATACTTACCCAGAGGTTGCAAAAAGTAACTTTCACAGCCAAGCCATTTAATCCTTTGGCGTTAATGCCATTTAATATGCCTGGTGCGATGGCTGAAGATTCACATTCTGCTGACGGAGACGCTGTGCGAACTGCCGCTATTTGTCCAGAAGCATTTACCCGCTGTGAGTCAGTTCTGCCCCTACTACCTGCCGATCCCCTAGCCGCAGAACAGTTTTGTTTGGTATTTACCGAGAAATTTAGCTTAATTCTAGTTTTAGCAACTCACAAAAACGGTACAAAATCGTTTTCATTTGCCTTTGAGCCGGAAGTAGTGCAGCAAGCATGGCGATCGCTTGGTGCGCGAGTGATGCTGACTAATCCCGATTATTTTGCTGAATTGGACTCATTAATCGAAAACTATCCCTTAGTACCACCCGACTACCGCATCACCCTTCAGTTTAGCCAATTTCTTCTCCAAGAATTACCAGAAGAAGAGTCCAAAGACTGGGGAACAGGAATTAGAGAAGAGTTCCCCCAATGCTCAATTCCCAATGACCAGTCGCCAATTTCCAACACGCCAACCCCAAATCCCGATGTAGAATTACTGCAAGCTTTCGCCCATGAAGTCCGTACACCACTCACCACCATTCGGACTATGACTCGCCTGTTGTTGAAACGGCGGGATTTGCCTACAACTGTGATCAATCGCTTGGAAATTATCGATCATGAGTGTACTGAGCAAATTGACCGCATGGAGTTGTTATTTAGAGCCGCAGAACTAGAAACAAATACGACAGCAAAGTCTGGGATTACTCATCTAACACCCATGTCTCTTGATCAAGTGTTGCATCACAGCATTCCCCGTTGGCAACAAGCAGCACATCGGCGCAATTTAACTTTGGATGTAGTTTTACCGCAACAATTACCCACGGTGGTAAGTAATCCCGCCATGTTGGATCGGGTACTTACGGGTTTAATGGAAAATTTCACCCGCAGTTTACCTCCTGGTAGTCATATCCAAGTCCAAGTGATTCCCGCAGGTGATCAACTAAAGCTGCAACTATCCCCCCAAACGCTTTGTCCAGAGACCAACAAAGCCACCACACCACCCACACCACCTATCCGCAAAGCTCTGGGACAGTTGCTCATGTTCCAACCAGAAACAGGTACTATTAGCTTGAATCTGGCTGCTACCAAACACCTATTTCAAGCGATCGGTGGTAAGTTAATTGTCCGTCAGCGTCCGCAATACGGTGAAGTTTTGACTATTTTCCTACCCTTGGAAGTGAGTCGTTAGTCATTGGGCATTGGTGATAGTTATTTTTTGTTACTTACACCCCTAAACTCCTACATTCCTCTATCTTCAGGTTGAAATTTCCGGAACTATCAAGCTGGGTGCTGTATCACCCCTTGTTCAGATATCAATATAAAAAATTATGAATCCGAAAATGAAATTTCAACCTGTGTCTCATAGCTGGGTTGCTTTACATCCACAGCCAAAAGGGGTAATTCAATTTATTGGTGGGGCTTTCTTCGGTACTTTTTTACCCATGTTTTTTTACCGCTATTTGCTGCAATCTCTATTTAATAATGGATACACTATTATTTTGCTACCGTTCAATTTTACTTTTAATCATTATGTAGAAGCGGGATTTCTGATCAAGGAACAATACGAAATTACACCTGAGCTTGTCAGAATGGCTCAATTGGCCAACTATGATTATCAAGCTTATTTAAAAGATACTAATTTTTCTTGGGTTGGTCATAGTATTGGTTGTAAATATATTGCTCTTTTAGAAGGTTTTACAGCTTTACCAGAAGACCATGATGAATTAGAAAAGCTGATTCGTAAGATTGTCTTAGAAACAAGCACGACATCGGACAAGGCTGTAAATGAACGCAAGGTTGAGCGAATTCTTTCAGATATTGAAACATTAATTCATGAATTGCAGCAAGAAACCGAAAAAGCGACTAAGTTAAGCAGTTACTATGTTGGTGCAGAAAAACATATTTTTTCTGACTTGTTCATCAAAGGTCAAACCTCTGTTTTGTTAGCTCCTGTTAATAGTGGTACTGATAGCGCGATTCCTAAGTTTCTAGCAACAATTATTGATAAATTAGGATGGGGTGTTAACCCAAGTCCTCAAGAAACTTATGCTTTAATCAAAGAAACAAATCTCTTTAACTTGCTGGGATTAATCCAGTTTAAAGCGGATAAAATTGCTCAATCAACTGTGGATTGGTTTATTAACAATTTTCACAAACCACCAGTTGATTTTCGACATATCGCCTCAGGAGGACATTTAAAACCTTTGGGATTACAAATTGGTAATTACGTGTTGAATTTTCCTGATAGTTTACTAATTATTGAATCTACACAAAGACGTAATGCTGAATTAGAATCTTACGTGGGTAAATTGCTTCAGGCACTAGAAGAAAAGCGATAAGAAATGATTTAGAAACGTAATCTTAAATTGTAGTGGACTGACATAGCTAGTTTTGTGCATTAGAGAAATCTTGTGGGATGGTCATTTTGACCATCCCATGCGGGCTGTTCGTCATACTCTCCCAGAAATATTAATTGATATACGCAGTTTTTCCATGATTTTGATAGCTGTCTCAATTTGGGTTTGAGCTATTTTTAAGTGTTTGCTGAACTTATCACTGCCAATCTCAAATTCATTTGTAGTTGATGGCTTTCCCTATATTTATAATTTCCTATATTGATGAAAAAATTGCAGATTGATACTTTTTATTAGTCCTGATAAAAACTAATACTTAAAAAATATGTATATTTTTTAACGGCTATGCAATTAATAATATCTAGTTGATTATTTGAATAATTTTTGTCCATCTAACTCACCTGATTGGGTGATATCACCACAGAAGAAATATGTAAATATGACTAGTATCTTAAATAAATAACGACAGGATAAAAGCTATGCAGCTAAGTATATTTAATGGAAATTTGCAAATTTCTTGGGAATGGTATGAGCAATTTCTCACTTTAAATCTTAATCAAACTTTTGTCATTCCCCTGAATCATATAAAATCTGTGTCAACGGCTGAACCTGTGAGTAGTTGGACAGAAATTCGTAGTCCTGGAACTAGCATTCCGGGGATTATCAAGGCTGGAACTTACTACAGTAGTAGAGGTAAAGAATTTTGGTATGTCACCCAAGATAAAAATTATTTAGCAGTGGAACTCAAAGATGAACCTTTCCAACGTATCATTTTAACAATTGATCATCATCAAGATTGGGCAGAAAGAATCAATCAGTCTATACCTAATTCTGAAATAGCTAACTAAGTTAACTGGTTATAAGATTGGTGAATTTTAATGATCGCTCTTGAGTAGAAAGTCTGGAAAAGCAATTATTCATATGGCAATCATGACAAATCGTAGAGGTTATTTCAGCTATCTGGCTTTACTGGGAGCGATCGCCATTGGCTTAATTTTACGGTTTTGGCATTTAGACTTAAAACCTCTGTGGATGGATGAAGTCATTACTGCTATCTTCAGTTTAGGGAAAAGCTATCATGATTTACCTTTGGATGTAGTTTTGCCTCTGCGAGATATCCCCAATATTTTTACGTTTCAGTCTGGGGTTAGCTGTGGCGAAATCGCGCAGAATCTTGCTACTCAATCTACTCATCCACCACTATTTTTCTGTGGTATGTATCGTTGGTTTGAGTGGATAGGAATTTTAGGGAATGATTGGGTAACTAAACTGCGATCGCTCCCAGCTTTATTTGGTGTAGCTGCGATCGCAGCTATATATGGGGTAAATTATATCACTTTTTCACCCACTGCGGGAATTATCGCCGCCTTTTTGATGGCAGTCTCTCCTTTCGCTGTGTACCTTTCTCAAGAAGCACGCCATTATACTTTACCTATGTTCTTGATCACTTTATCCTTATTAGGACTTATGCAAATCCAACAGGATATTGCCAAGGAACGCCTAAGGTTTTGGGTATGGTTTTTATGGATAGTAATTAATATTATTGGTTTTTATACTCACTATTTTTTTATTTTAGATTTTATAGCAGCAATTGTCACTTTATTGGGATTAATTAATCTATATAAATATCAGCATTTAAAAATTAAAAGACAATTTTTATTATCGCTTGGGATATCTATTATTACAGTTATTATTTGTTTTATTCCTTGGGTATTAGTAACATTGAGTCATGCTCAACGTTCAGAGACTAGTTGGCTCAATTCTCCAGGTATATTTGCACCTTTTTATCAAACTCTGATTAATTTGGTGCTAATGGTTATAGCTTTGCCAGTAGAAAATCAAGCATTAATAACGATAATTATCTCTGCCTTATTAATGTTAATTGTCGGGATTTGGTTAGGGGTAAAATTATTTAAAAGTTTCAAACAACTGTGGAAACAAAACAAAACACATGACGCGACGTTAACACTCATCATGTTCACAGGTTTGGTACTGTTACAGTGCTTTGCGATCGCTTATGTATCAGGTAAAGATATTACTGCCATTCCTCGTTATAGTTTTGTCTATTATCCAAGTTTTTGCGCTCTCATATCAGCTGGTTTGTGTCACACTCAAACACTAAGAAGCCAAACTTTTAGACAAATCTTAATTGTCATTTTAATTGGTGTATGCAGTAGTGTACTTGTTGGGTCTAATTTCGTATTTCAAAAACCGTTTCAGCCAGAAAAGGTAGCACAAAATATGAATTTAGACCCATCCTTACCTTTATCATTGGTAGTAACCTATGATAACTATCAAGATATCGCGCTAGGACTCAGTTTCGCCTTAGCACTAGAACAGATCAGAACTCAAACATCTGATGCTGATAGTTTTGTTGCTCTACGCAAATCTCCTGACCTAGCGACTGTTTGGACAAAGTTATCGCAACTATCAATAAAAGTTACATCACAGTTAAATTTATGGATAGTTGCACCTGGACTCAGACGTAGGGATTATCCTCAACAGCTAAAGTTAGCTGAACAAACTAACTGCACAATCAATCCCCAACATCACTACCGGATTGGTATCCCTTATCAGCTTTACCAATGTAGTAACGTCAATTGATTGAAGTATGTTTGATTTGTCATTTTTGTAATACTTTAGACATCTCTTTGTAATCAATTTGTCACAACCCCTGATTAACATAGTTCTCAAGTAAACTTTATGTTTGCTCCTCACACCATACAATTACCCTCTGCCTATGAAATAGCAGAGGGATTTTTTATACATTTGTAACTAAAACTTACATTTTTTCTTGATAAATATGTGATTTTGTAAATAATTAAGGCAGATCAAAATCTCTCTAATTATTTAATTAGAGAATAATTTTTTACAGGGTTAGTTTAGATTCATACTCAGATGGATATCTCTAAATTGAGTCTCTTTAATACCAAGTATCAACAACCATTGGTAAAAGTTACTCCCAATACGCCAGTGATGGAAGTTATCTATCTCATGAATCAAACACAAACTAGTTGTGTATTAATTCTGGAACAGGAAAAATTATTAGGTATTTTTACAAAAACAGATTTGGTGCGATCGCTAACTACTCAAGTGGTGTTGGTAGATAAAACTATTAGAGAATTGATGAGCAAGCCAGTGATTACTTTAAGTGCGACCGAGGCAGAGGATCTACCGACGGTTTTGAGGAGGTTGCAACAACATCGGATCAGCCATCTGCCAATAATTAACGAGCAAAGACAGTTATCAGGGATAGTCACACCACAGTCAATTCAAAATACTTTATTACAAGCCTGTGATTCATTCCCATCGCGGCAACTGACAGAATTACTGTCCCAACAGGAAGTACGCTACCGCACCTCAGAAGCTCGCTTAAATGACATCCTCAATAGTGCTATTACTACTTCTATTGTTAGTTTTCGGGTATTTTCAAATTATGATTGGGAATATGAATATCAATCTCCCGGATGTGAAGCCATCTTTGGCTTTACATCGCCGGAAATTATGCAAGATAAACACTTGTGGATGTCACGAGTCCATCCCCAAGATCTAGAAACAGTAATTATGCCCCTGTTTGCAGATATCTTGGTGGGCAGAACCAGGACTGTAGAGCTGAGATTTTATCACAAAGATGGGTCTCTGCGTTGGATATCAGCTACTTACACCTCTCGCCAGGATGTGGAAAATAACTGCTGGATTGTGACTGGCATTAGTAAAGATATTAGTGAACGCAAACAAGCAGAAGCGGCTCTCAGAGAAAGCGAAGAACGTTGGCAATTAGCGATCGCCGGTACAGAAGAAGCTATTTGGGACTGGGACATCACAACAAATCAAACCTTTCGTTCCGACCGTTGGTTTGAATTGTTGGGTTATCAACGCTACGAACTCAGCAATTGGGATGATGAGTGGAGTAAACGTATTCATCCCGATGATTATGAACGAGTCATAGTAGCCCAAACCGCTTATTTACAGCAACAAGCAGACAGCTATAGCGTAGAATATCGTCTGCGCCGTCAAGATGGTAATTATGGATGGTTTCGTTCCCGTGCTAAAGCAGTTTGGGATGAGTCAGGGAATCCCATCCGCTTGGTTGGTTCGCTGGGGGATATTAATGACAGCAAAGCTACAGAACAAGCCTTGCAAGAACGGGAAGCTATGCTGCGGAGAATCGGCGATCACCTCCCCAATGGGGCAATATATCAACTCATCCGGGAACTAGATGGTAGCGATCGCTTTTTCTACATGAGTGCAGGAATTGAAAAATTGATGGAAATCACAGCCGAAGACGTACTTAAAGATTCTAGTTTGCTATATCGCCAGGTGATTCCAGAAGACGTTCCTCACATAGTGATCGCGGCCAATGAATCCTTGCAGCATCTGTCAGTGTTTAATCTCCAAGTCCGCATCTGCACACCTAGCGGTCAAATGAAATGGGTACAGATGCGTTCCACACCCCACCGATGTCCAGATGGTCGCGTGGCTTGGGATGGATTAGTAGTGGATGTAACTGACATCAAGAATAACGAAGACATACTCCGCAAAAATCAAGCATTATTGGCAGAATCGCAACGAGTTGCGCGTCTTGGTAATTGGGAATTTGATCTTGCTACAGAAAAAATTACTTGGTCAGAGGCGTTATTTCACCTTTTCGGTTTAGATCCTACCCAACCAGAACCAACTTATCAAGAAAACCTGGAACTATATCACCCAGAAGACAGGCAAGAACTAGACCAAGCGGTGAGGCAATCTATGATCACCGGTGAATCTTATAAATTGCTACTGCGTAAGTTAACCACGGATGATTCTGTCACCTACATTGAAGGTATTGGACATACAGAGTTTAACGATGATGGTCAAGTCATTCGGCTGTATGGCACTGCTCAAGATATCACTGAACGCATTCAAGCAGAGGAAAAAATTCGCCACAGTGAAGCAAAGCTAGTCACTACCCAAAAAATTGCCCATGTCGGTAGTTGGGAATTGGATCTCGACACATATCAGCGCATTTGGTCAACAGAAACCTTTGATATTTTTGGGTTAAATCCCCATCAATCAGAACTGAACCACGCCGAGTTTTTGCAGATGATTCATCCAGATGATCGCGTTCTGGTGCAGAATCAGTTGACCGACGCAATTTTACACAGCACCCCTTTCTCCCTGGAATACCGTATTATTCGATCTGATGGCTCAATTCGTTATGTCGAATCTAGAGCAGAAGTAGCTCAGGATAGTGAAGGAAAAGCACTCAAGCTCATAGGAGCAATTTTAGATATTACAGAACGCAAACAAGCCGAGTTAGAAATTATCCATAGTCGTGACTTGCTCGGAGCTATTTTTAATGAATCTGCTGATGCGCTGTTTTTGGTAGATACAGAAACACTACTGACGACTGACTGTAATCAGCAAGCATTAAAAATGTTTGGTGCATCTAGCAAAGCTGAACTCATCGGTATTGAAGGTCAGACCCTGCAAAAACAGCAGTTTACTCCACAGGAGTTAGCAGCTTGTGTTGAACAAATTAATCAACAAGGGTTTTGGCGTAAAGAACTAGAATACATGACCAAACAGGGAAAGACATTCTGGGGAAGCCTTGCAGTCAAACGGATAAAGGTTGCTGGTCAAGATATCAATCTCGTCAGAGTTACAGATATCACCGAACAGCAAACCGCGCTACGCGATCGCCAACAAGCCGAAGCTGCTCTAGCTAGAAGTGAAGAACAACTCAGACTCACATTTGAATTTACCGACATCGGTACTTGGGATTGGAATGTGCAAACTGGTGAAGTAGCTTGGAATGACAATCACTATCGCTTATTAGGTTTAAACCCCGCCACCTCAACAGCCCAGTATCAAATATGGCGTGATGCCATCCACCCAGAAGACGTGAACCGAGTTGAGCAGGCTTTGTTAAATGCTTTACAACATCGGACTAATTTTGAAGTTGAATATCGAGTCATTCATCCCAATGGCAGCATTCATTGGCTAACAGGCAGAGGCAGAGGAATTTATAACCAAGCAGATCAGCCGACCAGAATGCTCGGCGTGATTATTGATACCAGTGATCACAAACGAGCGGAACAAGCACTCCAGGAAAAAGAACAATTTTTACGCAGTATTTACGATGGCGTGGGACAGTCAATTTTTGTCATCGATGTCATTGATCAAGACTTTCGCTACGCAGGGATAAACAACACTCACGAGATCCTCACAGGTTTACAGTCTAATGATTTAAAAGGGAAAACCCCTGAGCAAATTCTCCCAGCCGACGTAGCCGTAATGGTACGACAGCATTATCAAAATTGCCTAGACACGGGGACAACCATCACCTATGAAGAGTGTCTACCCTTCCACGGTCAACTAACTTGGTGGATTACTAGCTTGACTCCTCTGCGTGATGAAAACTCACAGATTTATAGGATTGTTGGCAATAGTATCGATATTAGCGATCGCAAACGTACTGAGCAGATGTTAGAGCTACAAGCAGTCATAGCGCGCAATATGGCTGAGGGAATTCTTTTAGTCAGAGCATCTGATGGTGTAATTGTCTATACCAATCCCAAATTTGAACAGATGTTTGGTTATAACTCTGGAGAATTAATCGGTCAGCATATCTCAATTGTGAATTACGCCGATGACCCAGCCGCAGCCAGAGCTGTTCACGAAGCGATCGCCGCTAGTCTCACACAACGAGTTGAAGTCACCTACGAGGTCTATAACGTCAAAAAAGACGGTACACCCTTTTGGTGTACTGCTACTACCTGTGTATTTGAGCATCCCGAATATGGTGCAGTTTTTGTAGCTGTTCAACAGGATATTACCGAACAAAAGCAAGTTGGCGAAAGAATTCAAGCATCCTTAAAAGAAAAAGAAGTATTACTCAAGGAAATTCATCATCGTGTTAAAAATAACTTAGGAATCGTCAGTAGTCTACTGCAAATGCAGTGCAGACGTACCCAAGATCCTCAAGCCACTGACATTCTTCGAGATAGCCAAAACCGTATTGCTTCCATTGCATTGGTACATGAAAAACTTTATCGTTCTGATGATCTAGCTAATATCGATTTCGCTCAGTATATCCCAGACTTAACAACTCATTTATTCGATTCTTATAATGTCAGTTCTAATCATATTCAATTGAAGATTCAAGTTGAAAAGGTCAGTCTCGATATTGAAACCGCTATTCCTTGCGGTTTAATTATTAATGAATTAGTTTCTAATGCCTTAAAATATGCCTTTCCTGTGCATCGTGCTGGCGAAATTCAAGTCAGTTTGTCACAGGATAGTAATCATACATTAACACTAATCGTTCGTGATAACGGTATTGGATTACCTGCGGAATTTGAGAGCAAAAAAACCAGAACCCTGGGGATGAATCTGATCCAAGGATTAGTCAAACAGTTAAGAGGGAACTTAGAGATTAACAACCACCAGGGAACAGAATTTAAAATTTTCTTTACAGCAGGCAGGATATAAGTATGATCACTATCCATTCAGATACAGAAAAAGTCAGCACCATCAAAGTGCTAGTTGTCGAAGATGAATATATCTTGGCAATCAATCTCCAAGAAACCTTAGAATCTTTGGGTTATTTAGTTGTTGATATTGCTGATACTGCCGAGCTAGCGATCGCCAAAGCCACCGAATTACGCCCCAACTTAATTTTGATGGATATCCGACTGCGTGGCGAAATTGATGGTATCCAAGCCGCAGAACAAATCTGGCATATCCTGCAAATTCCCATCATCTACGTTACAGGACATTCTGATAAAAGCACTGTAGAGCGAGCCACAGTCACATTTCCTTTTGGTTATATCCTCAAACCTATTAGAGAACAAGAGCTTTATGTAGCGATTCAAACAGCACTTAATCGGTACGAACACGAGCAATTTTTGAGTTCCGTGTTGCGAGAAATGGGAGACGGTGTGATTGTGATTGATACTCAATTACAGATCAAATACATGAATCAAGTTGCAGAACAACTTACCGGATGGCGATTCCAGGAAGTCAAAAACCACATTGTTACCGAAGTTCTACAGTTAATTGACGAAAAAACTCTCAATAACATCCAAAATCCTTTAATTCCAGCTATGCAACAAGCAAGCACCTTCAATCTCAGTAGTGGCATCCTACTCAGCACTAAAGATGGCACGCTAATTCCAGTTGCAGATAGTGCTTCTTGTTTAAAAGATTACAATGGTGTAGTGACAGGGGGAGTAATGGTGTTCCGTGATGACACCCAAAGGAGAATTACAGAAGAACGTAACCTAGCCGCCGAACGTTCCCGCCAACTCAAATTGCAAATAGCAGAAATGCAAAGAATTAATCAGTTGAAAGAGGATTTTTTGGCGGCTACTTCTAATGAAATGCGAACGCCATTATCGAATATCAAAATGGCTGTGAGTACACTCAAAAATCTACTCAATCAACAGAATATTTTTAAAGCTTTTGCACCAGAGGCTTTTGAGTCTACATTGCATTACTTGAATATTCTCAATCATGAATGTGAGCGAGAGTTAAATTTAGTAGATGATTTGCTGAGTATGCGAATGATTGATGCAGATGCTTATCCCTTAGAATTTACTAAGATTGAAGTCCAAACATGGCTACCTCAAGTAGTTGCAAGTTTTCAAAATATTGCCCACACTCAAAAACAAATTCTGGAAGTAAGTGTTCCTCCAGATTTACCACCTTTAGTTTCTGATTTAGGTCTTCTGGGTCGCATTGTTTCCGAGTTACTTACCAATGCTTGTAAATATACTCCTCCATTGGGCCGCATTACGGTAACTGTTCATTTTAGCGAAAACCCAAAACATAAAAAAAATCCTTTCACTCTGGCAGATGGAGTCGAATTTCATCTATTACCTTGCTTACAAATTAGTGTTCATAACTCTGGAGTAGATATCCCCACAAACGAACAATCTCGTATTTTTGAACCCTTTTACCAAATTTCTCGCAACTCCATAGAAGAGAAGTCCTCAATTTTTGATACAGCTTTTCACAGCAGCGAATCTGAGTCTTGGCAAGATAGCGGGACAGGCTTGGGGTTAGCATTAGTGAAAAAGCTAGTAGAGTATCTCCAAGGTTCGATTGACGTGATCAGTGGTAACAATTTGACAACTTTTACAGTGCAATTACCATTAAGAATAACCAAAGAATAATAAGTTAAACTAATTTTCTCTCAGTTTATCTCTTGCACCAGAGTTTCATTTTGGCAATGAATTTTTTGACTAATAGCATATGCCGCTAAAACTGACTCTGACTGTATTTGAGTCAGTTCTAACGTCTCTGGAGAATTACATAACGTTTCTAGATATACACAACTAAGAGAATGAGAACAGGTTTTATCTATCTAATGGCAGAATTGCATTTAAGACAATAAATACTAAATAAATAACTATTCCGATCACCTGACGAACTTGATTTACTAATCTACCCGTTGCTAATAGCAACGGGAGATTTTTTAGATTTTGCATGAATATCTCGTCTTATGAGTTTCTGGATTGAAAGGAAATGTAGGGGAAAATATCTTTGATTTTTAGCGGTGACGTGGCGTGTATAGCTTGCTTGCCTGGAGGGTGAAACTTATTTTATTAGCACGCTTTTTGTTTTCTTTAAGGATTGCAATACATACATTGGGCCGGGTCGGCAAACTTTTGTCCGTGAGGAAATAATTTTTCCTCTCTAAATCCACATTTTTGACACTGATATACAAATTTATGCGTTAATGTAGTTGGTGTATGACATATTTCACAAGGTAATCCGGGAATACGTTCAATAACATCAAATCCTGGTATTTGGCATTGAGGACAACAACTACTAATCTTATTTAGCAAATTCTGTGTAGCTTTAGCAATATTTTTCAACCGTGTGGGGTTATAGAGCGCACGCATATCAGTCTCTAAGTGAGCTTGTTTTTTAGGTGCGGTTGCTAAAGCTAAGTTTACAGCTTCTAGAAATTTATTTTCAGTGTTAATCCCTTTGAGAGTCTCACTTTGCCCGTTATTTGAAATCTCAAAGCTAACTACTATTCCATGTTGTGGAAATCCGATTTTATGAGCAAATTCATATGCTTCTGATAGGGAGTTAACAATTTGATGATTAAAGTTAGTTTCTGTAGAAAATTCTTCGCCAATGATTTGTAAATTATTGATTTTGTCTAATAAAATAACTATTTCTCGATTAGCGTAAAGGTAAGGTAAAACAGGATGAGGATAAAAACTACCTTCACTGGCGATCGCTAAATTTTCTCCGGTAATTTCTAAGGCTTTTTCGGCTTTTAATTTAGCGGCTGCAATTTGCGTACCCGGACGGTTGATTTCTCTAGTAAATGTGCCGAAAATATCTGTATTAAAATTTTGGGGTACTATAGCTCTCATTCCCAATTCTTGTTTTAATAGAGGAGCAATCACTGTCTCTTTGTGGTGCATGGTGGCGATGACAGCGACGCGATCGCAAAATAATTCCTGATATTTCATCTTTGCAATTACAAATTAATACTAAACCAAGTTGCTAGTTGGTCTCAAAGAGAGATGACACAAAGGTAGAGAAACAAGAGAATCCCTCCAAACAAGACAAAGAGGAGGAACAGATGTTAAATGAAATAGTTACGATCTATTCTGTCATAGATGACTTCTTAAAGGCGATCGGCCATAAAAAGGAGAGATAGAAAATAGCACAGGCATCGACAAAATAAAATATGCGTTATCTAAAAACCTTGTAGAGATGTAACAATGTTCCGTCTTGAAATTTATGAATTTTACCTTTTCTGTTCTTGGTCTAGCTCCAGTTATCAATCCTGAATCCGCGATCGCCTAGTAGAATAGGGTACAGATACGCTCTATGGAAGGGAGGAAGGGAAATTGGATGAGCTAAGGGCGGCGTTAGAGTTAGCTACCGAAGATGAATTACAAGATTTAACGGCAATTCTGTTTAGCCGTAAGTTTAATCCTTTAGATTATGTACAAACACCTGAACCGATCGAAGTCCAAAGCCAAAGCCGTAACGCTTGGCTTGATGCACTAGAAAGTCGCTTTCGATTTTTAGCCGCAGATGGGATGACAGTCTTACGTGGGCGTACAGATCAAGTAACTTACCGTCAAGCACTACTTCAAGTCTGTAAATACTTAAAAATCCCTCATTCTCTCGATTTAACAACTATTGATTTAGAAGCAGAAGTATTTTTGTATCTGTTGGGACAAGTGTGGAAAAAATTACCAGATAACGAAAAGCAAAAATTAACTGTGCAATTGCAGAATCAGCTGGTGAAATCAGAAATTACCGAGCCTTTACCACCGTTGTTACAGCATGACCCTTTAGGTTTACTGTTAAAAGGTGGTAGTGCCTTAGCTGTGACATCTATAGTCAAACCATTAGTTTTGCAACAAATTGCCCGTCAGTTTGCTATCAACTTTGCTACCTATCAAGTAGCCAAAGAAGCTGTCGTTGCGGGTTCTCAAGCCGCAACTACACAGTTTCAAAGCTACGTCACATTGCAAATGGCGCGTCAAGGTATGGCTTTGAATGCAGCTCGATACACAGCCGTTCGTAGTGTCTTCGCCTTAGTAGGGCCGATGATGTGGGCTTGGTTCTTTGCAGATTTAGGTTGGAGAATGATTACTACTAATTATGGTCGGATCATCCCTACTATCTTTGCTTTAGCGCAAATTCGTCTTACTCGTAGCGAATGTTGGGAGCTAGCTTGAAGTCAGGTTTTTATCATTCTCATCCTCAATTGCAATTGCCCTGGAATCTTCTGCAAGTTGGTCTACTCATATTCCCATTAAGTCCTTTGTTGGGAGCTGTGAGTATAGGTTTTGCAACATTATTCGCTTGGTTGCGCCAGCAACGCGCCATTATTCATACTCCCATTAATCAGGGCTTTGCCGTTTTTACGATCTTATTATTGATATCTGCCGGCTTTGCTTTAGATAAAGCCGCAGCTTTCATAGGGCTATTCAATTTATTGCCATTTTTCTTGGTGTTTGTTGGTCTGAGTTCCTTAATTCAAACCACTAACCAGTTAAGACGTATTGCATGGATTTTTGTGATTGGTTCTGTACCAGTCCTAATCATAGGTTTTGGACAGTTATTTTTGGGCTGGACATCCCAGTTACAGATTTTGGTGTTGGATGTAGCGATCGCATCCGGTGGGAATCCCCCAGGACGAATGTCATCTCTGTTCATGCACGCCAACATTTTTGCGGCTTATTTAGCCATTGTCTTCACCCTAGGATTAGGTTTATTGCTAGAAAGAGGGATCGGGGATTGGGGAATAAAGACTGGGAAAATAAATAAATCCCTACTTCGTAATCCTTATTTTCTACTCCCGATCATTTTAGTTGCTGATTTTGCGGCGTTGATTTTAACTAACTCGCGTAATGGATGGGCGATCGCAATTCTTGCTTGTTTAGCCTACGCACTATATCAAGGTTGGCGTTTGCTAGTAGGAGTGGTGACTGGAGTCGTCACTAGTGTTTTATTAGCAGCTTTTGCCCCTGCGCCAATTGCTCAATTATTTCGTCGTGTTGTTCCCGCTTTCTTTTGGGCTAGGCTAAATGATGATTTATACCCAGATCGGCCAGTAGCTTTAATGCGAAAAACTCAATGGCAGTTTGCTTGGTCTTTGACTCAACAACATCCCTGGACAGGATGGGGATTACGTAATTTCTCAGCCCTTTATAAATCCCAGATGAATATTGATTTGGGACATCCACATAATTTATTTTTGATGTTATCGGCCGAAACGGGATTACCAGCTACTTTATTGTTTTTTGGTTTACTAGGCTGGATATTATTTTCCGGTATCCAAATCCTTCAAAAATCTCATGCTCTAGTTCTAGAAAATCGAATAATAATCTTTAGTTATCTTGTGGTTTTTGTAGAATGGCTGCTATTTAATACAGTTGATGTTACTCTCTTTGATTTTAGGTTGAACACCATATCTTGGGTATTATTGGCAGCTATTTCTGGAAGTACGTATCATTACCATCAATATCATCATCAACAGATAAATCCCCAAAAATAATGCGGTGGTGAATCCCACTACGAATTCAATTGAGCGTCGCTATGAATTTTCAGTGGTTACACTGCGGCTATTCCTAGGTTGTAGTTAATAAGATGTTTATATTCACGTTTGTGACTGTGAGTGTGGCTAACACAAATTAGCCACTGTTGCTGATTGTTGGGAAGGTGTAGGGAAAACCAGTTTGGTTTTTTCCTGCATAACAGGCATCTGAAAAGATGTCTTTTTTTATGTTTATTTTTTGTTTGTTAATTATAATTTTTCACTATAAAATCGGTCTCTAAAAATTCTTCGTTTTTACTATCTCCTTGCAGCATACTTGGATTAAATTTTGCTATTTCTCAGCCTGCTAACGCCGCTATCAACTGTGAACCAGGAACTATTAGTATTTATTCTAATGGTTCGTTATCTACCTGCATTTTGAGTCGGAAAACAACATTACAATTATCTTATATTGCGGGAATATCTACTTTTCCGTGTCAAGCTCAAAGCCATATATCATTTGACGTAAACGGGCAGTTTCAGCGTTGTCAGCTAGCTGAAGATATTCAAATTCAAAGAAGCAATTCACTAGAAAAATGTCCGGCAGATTTTTGGGTAGATGTTTCTATCTCAGATCAGAAAACTATCTATATTAATTGTCAGCAATATTAACTAATATCAACTCGTGCAACCCCAGCAGAAATTAAGTTTTCCATTCACCTGGCCTAACATCTGGTTGCGGTCTACTTCCTTATAGTCTCTACATTATCTGTAAAATAGGTGTGTCAACACAATACCTAAGTAGCCAAACCGTATGCTGACAACGGCTGAATTTCTGCAATACACTCAATGGTCAGGTATTGCCACACTAGTATTTGCGGCTTTGGCAATACTAGCTTTTTTGTTTAAATGGGGCATCCGCTTTCGGCTAGTAGGTACAACCGGCTTTATGTTGGTGCTAACTGCTGGTTTATTTGCGCTGTCAATAGTTCCTTTAAGTCGGACTGTGATTCCAGGTGCAGTTAAGTACACTCTTGTCTACGATAACGGTTCAAACCAAGCGGTAATTGCTACATCACCGCAAATTTCACCAGAGGAAGTAGAAGCTACATTGCGTCAAGCTGCTAGCAATCTCTATTCTTTTGGTCGTGGGGGTAGAAATGGAGATAATCAACTCACAATTCGGGCGCGTACCATCATCCACCCAGAACCAGGCTTATCTATACCACTTTACCTGGGTGAAGCGAAGCGATCGCTCGCCAGTCGTGAAGATCAAAATTTGACGGTTGAGTTATATCCAGAAAAGTTTGCTCAATTGCCAAAATCTCATGCTTAACTACCAATGGGGTGAATGGGAAACATTCATCCTATTGTCTTGTTAAGTGTGATGCTTAATACTTTAATCTCACCACATGACTACTTACCAAAGTGAACTATAGCCTGATGTTAAGGAGGTTTTGATTAGCTTGTGCTATTTCTTTTCAGTAAAACTACTACATAACAAATTAAATAATTGACTAAATGTTAGGGTCTCATTAGTTTTTTGTATTTAGGTATACAATATTTGTTAATTTTAGATTAAGATATGATCTACACAAATTAAACAGCATCGCCTGCGGACTGTGAATATGGGTAAGGCTGTCTCACGTCCGTTAGACATACTAATATTTACTTTCGCTGAGTATTCTGACAGTGGTATCTTTAATAAACCATACAGTTATTCAAAACTTTGATAGTTCGGAATTTATGGACTATTGGCAATACCCGTAAATGACTCCTAGCGTTAATACTAGGGGTGTCATGTGTGGTCAGCAATCGTTATAAATTTAATTTTATTAAGAAATATCAAGGTTTTGGCAAACTAGAGTATATGTCTAATCAAATATCTACTCAAACCTTGTCTACTCAAACTTCTACTTCCCTACTCACGCTAGCAGTAGCCCCAGCCAAAGTAATGCGTGGGTCAAATATATTGGAGGCAGCAGCCTTAGAAATTGCCAAATTAGGCAGTCGTCCCATGATTGTGGCAGGAAATAGCACCATTGCGATCGCGCAAGCAAGTTTACTGCCAATCCTAGAACAGCAAAATCTGCAAGTTATGCCGTCCTCTTATGGTGCAGATTGTGCAGAATCCAGCTTAAAAGCTCTGAGAAAGATCGCAAAAGAACATCAAGCCGATGTGATTATCGGTATTGGTGGTGGTAAAGCCTTAGATACAGCCAAATTAGTCGCCCATCAATTGCAGTTACCTGTCGCTACTATCCCCACCTCGGCAGCTACCTGTGCAGCTTGGACGGCTTTGTCGAACGTCTATTCTGAGACTGGGGCATTTCTTTATGATGTGGCTTTGTCTCGCTGTCCCGATTTAGTCATACTTGACTACGATTTAGTGAAAACTGCACCACAGCATACTCTAGTAGCAGGGATTGGAGATGCGATCGCTAAATGGTATGAAGCTTCAGTTAGTAGCGGGCATTTAGAACAGACTCTAATTATAGCTGCTGTCCAACAGGCGCGGGTTTTACGTGATATTTTATTTCAAAAGTCAGCCACAGCCTTGGAAAAACCAGGGAGTGAGGTATGGCAAGAAGTTGTTGATGCTACGGTACTACTAGCTGGGGTAATTGGTGGCTTGGGTGGGGCGCAATGTCGCACTGTCGCCGCCCACGCTGTACATAACGGTTTAACGCACATTGCTGGACACAGCAGCATCCACGGCGAAAAAGTCGCCTATGGAATTTTGGTGCAGCTGCGTCTCGAAGAAATGGTACAAGGCAATCAACTAGCAGCAGCTTCTAGACAACAATTATTGAAATTTTACGCAGAGATTGGACTGCCACAAAAATTAGCGGATTTGGGTTTGGGTAATATTACCCTAGGTGAGTTACAAACAGCCGCCGAAATCTCTTTAGCACCTGAATCTGACATTCATCGACTACCATTCAAAGTTGCATCGGAACAGTTAATGGCGGCGATGGTTTCTACCACTGCACCAACAGATAGTAGAGACTTGGTTAATCGTGTCTCCACCAGGGGAATAAGTGACGAGGTTGAGGAATGAGTTTGGATTGGATTACGCCAGCAGATCGGATACAGCAACTACCACCTTACGTATTTGCCCGTCTCGATGAGTTAAAAGCTAAGGCTAGAGAACAAGGAATTGATTTAATTGATTTGGGGATGGGCAATCCCGATGGCGCAACACCACAGCCAGTGGTGGAAGCAGCTATGAAAGCTTTGCAAGATCCCGCCAATCACGGTTATCCCCCCTTTGAAGGTACTGCCAGCTTTCGCCGTGCCATCACTAATTGGTATAAGCGTCGCTATGGGGTTGTATTAGATCCTGATAGTGAAGCATTGCCGTTATTGGGTTCTAAAGAAGGATTATCGCATTTAGCGATCGCCTATATTAATCCTGGCGATGTGGTACTAGTTCCCTCCCCTGCCTATCCTGCCCATTTTCGCGGGCCGGTGATTGCTGGGGGTAAAGTCCACAGCTTGATTTTAAAGCCTGAGAATGACTGGTTAATTGATTTAGCTGCCATTCCTGAAGAAGTGGCGAGACAAGCCAAGATACTTTATTTCAACTATCCCAGCAACCCCACAGCCGCCACCGCACCCCGCGAATTTTTTGAGGAAATCGTCGCATTTGCTAGAAAATACGAAATTCTCTTGGTGCATGACTTGTGTTATGCCGAGTTAGCTTTTGACGGTTATCAACCCACTAGCTTACTAGAAATTCCCGGTGCAAAAGAAATAGGCGTAGAGTTTCACACCCTATCGAAAACTTACAACATGGCTGGTTGGCGTGTGGGTTTTGTTGTGGGTAATCGTCATGTGATTCAAGGACTGCGAACACTCAAAACCAACTTGGATTATGGGATTTTCGCCGCCTTACAAACAGCAGCTGAAACAGCCTTACAACTGCCCGATATTTACCTACACGAAGTTCAGCAACGTTACCGCACCCGCCGCGATTTCCTGATTCAAGGTTTCGGGCAGTTGGGTTGGGATATCCCCAAAACCAAAGCTACAATGTATTTGTGGATGAAATGTCCTGTGGGTATGGGTTCGACGGACTTTGCTTTGAACCTGTTGCAGCAGACAGGCGTGGTTGTCACCCCCGGTAATGCTTTTGGGGTTGCTGGGGAAGGATATGTGCGTATTAGCTTGATTGCAGATTGCGATCGCCTAGGTGAAGCCTTACATCGCATCAAGCAAGCCGGTATTCGTTATCAACCCGAAGCTATGGTGGCTGGCTCAGAATTAGGAGTATAAATCATGCCTTCTGTATTTCCAGGAATGAACCCCTATTTAGAACACCCGGATTTATTTCCTGGATTACATCACTTGTTAATTAGTGAAATTGCTAGGTTTTTATCACCTCAATTACGCCCTAAATATCGCGTCGCCGTCGAGGTGCGGATGTATGAAACTACAGATGACAATTCCGTAACTGTTGGTATTCCTGATGTGATGGTGAAAACCCGCCAAAACATCAAGAATACTAACAATACAAATGTAGCTGTTGCCACACCAACACCTAAACCTGTCAAAGTGACAGTGCCAATACCCATAACTCTTAAAGAAGGATATTTAGAAGTCAAAGAGGTAGGTACAGAAGAATTAATTACTACGATTGAAATTCTTTCTCCTAGTAATAAACGTCCGAGTAAAGGCAGAAAAGTTTATGAAAAAAAACGTGAACAAGTTCTAGGCAGTCATACTAATTTAATAGAGATCGATTTATTACGTAAAGGTAAACCTATGCCGATGTTTGGTGATCATATTGAAAGTGATTATCGAATTTTAGTTTGCCGAGGAAATCGTCGTCCCATTGCTGATTTATACGCTTTCAATCTACAAGATGTAATTCCTGCTTTTCCCCTACCTTTACGTTCTGGTGATGATGAACCTGTAATAGATTTACAGGCTTTGTTCACTCAGGTATATGATATTTATGATTATGATTTGATTGTCGATTACACTCAAGAACCAGTTCCACCACTGTCAGCAGCAGACGCAATTTGGGCGGATCAGTTATTGTGTGAGCAAGGGTTAAGATAGCGTTGAATATTTTGCTGGAAGAAGTATGCTATTTGAGACGGAGAAATGAGCAAGACTAGAAATGTTTGAATAGAGCAAACTTTACACCGTTGCCGAACCAAGGTTAAGTTAATGCCAATCCCTACTGCTACCACCCCTCACTTGATTGTGGCTGGTTTTCACGCTCTTTCTGACCCCATTAGGATTAATGTATTGGAATTGCTACGCCAGCGCGAATTATGCGTCTGTGACTTATGCGAAGTTTTGGGGGTGAGTCAGTCTAAACTATCATTTCACCTCAAAACTTTGAAAGAAGCTGCTTTAGTTAACTCACGTCAACAAGGACGTTGGATTTATTACAGCCTGAATTTACCTCAATTTGCTGCTTTAGAGGAATACTTAGCAGATTACCGTCGCTTGGGGCAGATATTACCTGCACGCCCCTGTGATAATATTTCCTGATATATCAACTTTTTTTGATGAATTTTTGTGTATACCAGCCTTGCGGTGATTGACATATCAATTTTTTTTGAAATGATATAAATATACATTTCATATCACCCAGCAAGGTGAGGTCAATGAACGCACTAGCAAAGAAATTGGCTCTCGCATTTGGGATATTAGCTGTAGCAACCAGTTGTACAGCCACATCCAATTCATCAACTCAAACTCAACAGTCACCAGCAGTCACCGAAGTAGCTAATTCTGAACAGGTGGCAAAAGTTACCATTGATGGTTCGAGTACGGTGTATCCCATTACCCAGGCGATCGCTAAAGAATTCCAAGCCAAAACTAAAAGTAATACACAAATTCAAGTTAATTTTTCCGGTACTGGCGGCGGATTTGAGAAATTCTGCGCCGGGAAAACAGACATCAATAATGCCTCTAGACCGATTTCTCAGTCAGAGATGGCAGCTTGTAATAAAAATGGTGTGAGGTATATAGAATTACCAATTGCTTTTGATGCCTTAACTGTCGTGGTTAATCCTCAAAATGACTGGGCAAAAGATATTACAATTGCTGAACTGCAAAAAATTTGGCAACCTGCGGCGGAAGGAAAAATCACCCGTTGGAATCAAGTCAGGGCAACTTGGCCAGATCGTCCACTGAATTTATATGGTGCGGGTAAACAATCTGGGACATTTGACTACTTTACAGAAGCCGTCACAGGTAAAGCTAAAGCCAGTCGTAATGATTATACAGCCAGTGAAGACGATGAAGTTTTAGTAGACGGTATTAGTAAAGATCCTAATGCTTTGGGCTATTTTGGTTATGCCTACTACGAAGAGAACAAAACTAAGTTAAAAGTCCTAGCAGTAGATAGTGGTAAAGGTGCAATCTTACCATCACGAGAAACTGTAGAAAAATCTAAATATCAACCGCTTTCTCGACCTTTATTTATCTATGTCAATCCTTGGTCAGCCCCACATAAAAGTGCAGTTTACAAATTTGTAGATTTCTACGTTAAACAAGCACCAAATACTGCAAGCAGCGTGGGTTATGTCCCGCTACCAAATGAAGCCTATAACATCGACTATGTGCATTTAAACCAAGGTAAAGCCGGTACAGTTTTTGGTGGTAAAGCACAGATCGATTTAACAATTAGCGAATTGTTACGTAAGCAAAAGCAGTTTTAGTTTGAGAAATTTATTTATCTAAACTCATGAAAGTTCGTGTTGGCATTAATGGATTTGGTAGGATGGGACGGCTAGCACTGCGAGCTGCTTGGGGTTGGCCAGAACTAGAATTTGTTCATATTAATGAAATAAAAGGTGGGGCTGTAACAGCAGCTCATTTACTCAAGTTTGATTCTGTACATGGACGTTGGACACCCGAAGTAGAAGCAGAGGGTGAACGTGTTCTCATTGATGGTACACCCCTGAGCTTTACTGAGTATGCCAAACCGGGCGATGTACCTTGGGAAGATTTCGGTGTTGATATAATGCTGGAATGTTCCGGCAAGTTTCGGACTCCTGCTACCCTTGACCCCTATTTTAAGCGCGGGGTACAGAAAGTCATTGTGGCTGCTCCAGTGAAGGAAGAAGCCTTAAATATTGTCATGGGGGTGAATGATCACCTCTATGAATCGGAAAAACACCATCTTTTAACGGCTGCTTCTTGTACAACTAACTGTTTAGCACCAGTCGTGAAAGTCATTCATGAAGGCTTGGGTATTAAACATGGAATTATTACTACCATCCATGACAACACCAATACTCAAACCATTGTCGATGCACCTCACAAAGATTTGCGCCGCGCACGGGCTACAAGTCTATCTCTCATTCCTACCACTACCGGATCAGCGACAGCCATTGGTTTAATTTACCCCGAACTCAACGGTAAACTCAACGGTATCGCAGTCAGAGTCCCACTACTTAACGCTTCGCTCACAGACTGTGTGTTTGAGGCTGTACGACCAACCACAGTCGAAGAAATTAATGGCCTATTAAAATCTGCTTCTGAACAAGCACCACTCAAAGGCATCCTCGGCTATGAGGAACGTCCTTTAGTGTCTATAGATTACAAAGATGATCCTCGTTCTTCCATTATTGATGCCCTTTCCACAATGGTGGTTGACGAAACACAAGTAAAAATTCTGGCTTGGTATGACAACGAATGGGGTTATGCCAATCGGATGGTTGAACTCGCACGGAAGGTTGCATTGAGTCTGAATTAGGGACTGGGTGATCTTAAATAACGCGATGTGTAACTTATCATTAAAACCCCTCTCCAAACCTCTCCCCTGCAAGGAGGAGCCACTGCGTTGCGCGGGTTTCCCGCGTTGTAGCAAGTGGCGTTAGAGGCTTTGATTCTTGCTCCCCTTCCCTTGTAGGGAAGGGGTTGGGGGTTAGGTTTGAGAGAAAGTTGCACACGGCGTTAAATATTCTCCCATTCCCCTGCCCCCTGCCCTCTTTCTACCCACTCATGACTACCACAGCATCTAAAGCAAATTTTAAAAACTATATTCTGGTAACACTCGCTTATTGGGGTTTCACCATTACTGATGGTGCGCTAAGAATGCTAGTGTTACTCTACTTCAATAAAATTGGCTATACGCCACTACAAATCGCTTCTTTGTTTCTGTTTTACGAAGTATTCGGGATTGTCACTAACTTTTTAGGCGGTTGGATTGGCTCGCAATTGGGATTAAAGGTCACTCTTTATACTGGCATTGGGTTACAGATTTTCTCTTTGGTGATGCTGGCATATTTGAATCCCGGTTGGGCGCAGTGGTTAGCAGTCCTTTATGTGATGACGGCTCAGGCATTTTCTGGAATTGCCAAAGACTTAACCAAGATGAGTTCTAAAAGTGCGATTCGTTTGGTAGTTCCCCAAGATGCTCATTCCTCTTTATTTAAATGGGTGGCGGTGCTCACTGGTTCTAAAAATGCCCTCAAGGGAGTTGGTTTTTTTGTTGGTAGTGCTTTGTTAGATGGATTTGGTTTTGTTAATGCTTTATTAGTGATGGCAGCTGCCTTATTCTTGCTGATGTTCACTGGGTTGATGCTGCCGAAAGGCATGGGCAAAATTAAGAAGAAAGTCAAGTTTAGCCAACTGTTTTCTAAGAGTCCAGAGATTAATATTCTCTCGGCTGCTCGCTTCTTTTTATTCGGTTCGCGGGATGTCTGGTTTGTGGTGGCTTTACCAGTGTTCTTGCGCGAGGTTTTAGGTTGGTCTTTTTATCAAGTTGGTGGGTTTTTGGCGGTGTGGGTGATTGGCTATGGCATCATTCAATCATCAGCACCAACATTGATTCGCCGCTTCGGTTCTGGTCGTCCGCCACAATCTAAAACTATCCAGTTTTGGACATTTACCCTGACAGCAGTACCAGCTGCGATCGCCCTGGCTCTACAATTAGGTGTCCCCGCCAATATCGCCATCGTGGGGGGACTGCTGCTATTTGGTGTGGTGTTTGCCTTTAACTCTGCGGTTCACTCTTATTTAGTGTTGGCTTTTACCGATGATGACAAAGTAGCCCTCAATGTTGGCTTCTACTATATGGCTAACTCCGGCGGTCGGTTAGCTGGTACGGTTTTATCAGGTTTAGTATATCAATGGCTGGGGTTAGTAGGTTGTCTGTGGACATCGATGTTTTTGGTACTAGGGGCAGCCGTAGTTTCACTGAAATTACCTGATCCCAAACCCAGTCAAGCGATCGCCTGGAAAGCTGGAGACGGAGACTAGTACTACAAGGCGGAATTCAAAATACCCTACGGGAAGCAAGCTACAAAATTCAAAATGAGAAAAGCAACAGTATAAGAGCGTAGGCAGGTATTCCAAACCCCTAAATCCCTACACCCTTACACCCCTATACCCCTAAAAATGAAACCCAAGAGTAATCTGAGTTTTTTTGAACGATATCTTACCCTGTGGGTGTTTCTGTGCATTTTTGCCGGAATCGTCCTAGGAAGGTTATTTCCAGAAATAGCAGTCAGACTTGATGCTATTAGTATTTATCAAGTGTCAATTCCCATTGCGGTATGTCTGTTTTTCATGATGTACCCCATCATGGTAAAGATTGACTTTAGTCAAGCTATCAATGCCATCCGCACCCCTAAGCCTGTCATTCTTACCTTGGTGGTGAACTGGTTGATTAAACCATTCACAATGGTAGCTTTTGCCCAGTTCTTTTTAGGTTGGCTATTTCGTCCGTTAATTACTGGCACAGAATTAATTCGTGGCGGTGAAGTAGCGATCGCAAATTCCTACATTGCTGGGACAATTCTACTAGGAATTGCTCCCTGTACAGCAATGGTGTTGATGTGGGGTTATCTGTCCTATGGTAATCAGGGACACACGTTAGTCATGGTGGCAGTTAATTCTCTAGCAATGCTATTTTTATACGCACCTTTGGGTAGGTGGTTACTAGCAGCAAATGATTTAACCGTACCGTGGCAAACCATAGTTTTATCAGTGCTAATTTATGTAGGTTTGCCTTTAATTGCAGGCATTTACAGCCGTTACTGGATATTCAAATATAAAGGTAGAGAATGGTTTGAAGGGCAATTTTTGAAGTATCTTAGTCCTATTGCCATTACCGCTTTGCTGATTACTTTAGTCTTGCTATTTGCCTTCAAAGGTGAATTAATCGTCAACAATCCCCTACACATCCTATTAATTGCTGTACCACTGTTTATTCAAACTAATTTCATCTTCCTAATTAGTTATGTAGCAGCATTAAAACTCAATCTCTCCTACGAAGACGCTGCACCAGCCGCCTTAATTGGAGCTAGCAACCACTTTGAAGTTGCCATTGCTACAGCCGTCATGCTGTTTGGCTTAAATTCTGGTGCTGCACTCGCCACGGTAGTAGGCGTTTTAATCGAAGTCCCAGTTATGTTAATGCTAGTAGAACTTTGCAAACGCACAGCACCCTGGTTTCCCAGAGAACCAGAAAAGGCAAGTTTACCAGATCCACGTTGTATCAATTCCTTTCATTAAGTTTCCCCCCTACACCCCTAGGGCTAATTCATTGTAATGAGAGAAAAATTAAACTAGAAATCATCCCGACCTCAAGTGTACTGTGGTGTGAAATGAGTAGTAGTTTGATAGCGGCATTACAAAGCATAGAAGACTATCACGCTCC